>Ga0213829_1000137_pt1 | contig 94339 bp, 105 predicted proteins | sample MC6MC0896MG_FD_180665 | JGI IMG/M metagenome (GOLD analysis project Ga0213829, IMG submission 180665) | Enriched soil aggregate microbial communities from Iowa State University, Ames, United States - MC6-MC0896-MG | ecosystem: Environmental > Terrestrial > Soil > Unclassified | place: USA: Iowa... | reverse complement strand
GACTCGCGGGTACGCGCCGCCACGGCCTGGACCGGGCGTTGCAGCGCCTGCGCCTGGGCGCCGGCATCCAATTGGGACCACGTCAGACGATTCATGCCAGCGACCGCTCCACACTCAACACCATCAAGCCCTGCGCGCCCGCGCGCTCCAGTTCCTCCAACCGCTGCCAGGTCAACGCACCGTGGCACATGGTCTGCAAACGCAGATGGCCGCCATCATCGGGCAGCTGCACCAGCGGGTCGGCATCGGGCAGCAGGCGGGTCAGCTCGGACACCCGGTCCAGCGCGGCGCGGAACATCAGCAGCTTGCTGTCCTGCACCTTCACCACACCATCGAGGCGGCGCAGCAGCATCGCCATCAGACCGGCACGGGCGTCGTCGGGCGTGCGGACCGGACCGGCCAGCACCGCTTCGCTTTCCAGCAGGGTTTCAACCGGCTTGAGCTGGTTGGCGGCCAACGTCGCGCCGCTGGAGACCAGATCGCAGATCAGATCTGCCGTGCCCAGGCGCGGGGCGATCTCGACCGAGCCGGACAGTTCGACCACCTGCGCGTCCACGGCGCGCTCGGCCAGCCAGTCGGCCAGGATCGCGGGGTAGCTGGTGGCGATGCGCTTGCCGGCCAGCTGTTCGACCCCGGTCCACTCCCACTCGTCCGGCACGGCCAGCATCAACCGGCACTGGCCGAAGTTGAGCCCGCGCAGCGCCTGGTAGGCGTCCGGCAGGCCGATCCGGCGGCGCGCGGCGCCCTGCTCGTCCAGCTCGTTGCGGCCGACGATGCCGAAATCGCACACGCCATCGGCGATCAGGCCGGGGATATCGTCGTCACGGACCAGCAGCAGATCCACCGGCAACGATTCGCCGTAGCAGAACAGCTTGTCGCGGCTTTGCCGCCAGCTCAGCCCGCAGGCGGTCAGCAGGCTGCGCGCCGGCTCGGCCAACCGCCCGTTCTTCTGGATGGCGATACGCAGCCGGTCACGTGCCGGGGCGGTCTGGGTTGCACTCATGGGGGAGGTCTCTACTCGGATTCGGGGGAGGACGGCGTGGCGGCGATGGCGGCGGCATAGCCGCCGTGGCCGTGGTCCAGCGAGCGCGCCACGCGCCCGGTGGTGGTCACGCTGACCCCGGTCAGCTCATGGATCTCGCGATACGGCACGCCCTGCTGCAGCAGCGGCACCACCTTCCAGCGGTCGGACAGCGCCTCCAGCTCGGCGGGGGTGCACAGGTCGCGCAGGAACGCGGTCACCGCCTCCGGATCGGAGAGGGCAGCAAACGCACGCGCCAACGAGGCCAGATCGGCCTGGGCGTCTTTTTCGCGGGGGACGGGACGTAGTTTCATCGTATCAATGTAATAGCGTGCTATTACATTAGCGCAAACAAGCGCGCACGGTCAAACCGCCGCAGAGGGCCGAATGGGCCGGTTCAGGGTCTGGAAACGAACAACGCCCGCGTTGGCGGGCGTTGTTGGACTCATCGGGGGTTCGTGCCGGGCAACGGACGGCCCCTACCGGCAGCGGACCTCGGCACGAAGCGCGCCGCGGCGCAGGCATTCGCCGAGCAGGCTGCCCTGGCGGCTTGGGAATGATTCCAGCGCCTCCAACGCCCCGGCGCCACCGGGACACTGCGTGTCGGCCAGGTCGCGCAGGTCGCGTTCGAGCTGTTCCTGATCGATCACATGGCAGCGATCAACCACGAGCCGGTAATGCCCGGGGCCGATCCGCTCGCTGCGCAGGGCCGGATCGCTCTGGCAGCCGGCGAGCAGGAGCACCATCAGTGCCCCTGCCCCACGCCGCTTCATGCCATCGCCTTGGCCTGCTCCAGCTCAACCTGCAGGGCGCTGGCCAGCTCGTCGCGGGCGACCTCGAACTGCTGCTCGCGCAGCAGGTCCTTGACCGCCACCACGCCACGCGCCAGCTCATCCTCACCGGCCAGCACGACGAAGCGGATGCCGGCCTTGGCGGCGTACTGGAACTGCTTGCCGATCTTCTTCGGCTCCATCTGCACTTCGGCGTTGATGCCGCCCACGCGCAGGCGGCGGGCGATATCCAGCGACTCGGGCAGGCCGTTGTCGTCCATCAGGGCCACCAGCGCGTGCACGCTGCTGTCTTCGATCCCGGCGATCAGGCCGGCCTCGCGCAGCTGCCAGAACAGGCGGGTCAGGCCGATGGAGATACCCACGCCCGGCAGCTTGGACTTGCTGTAGTGGCTGGCCAGGTCTTCATAGCGGCCGCCCGAACAGATCGAGCCGATCTGCGGGTGGTCGGTCAGCGTGGTCTCGTAAACGGTGCCGGTGTAGTAATCCAGGCCGCGCGCGATCGAGAAATTCAGGCAGTACGCGGTTTCCGGCACGCCCAGCGCCTTGACCAGCTGCAGCACTTCGCGCAGCTCGGCTACGCCCTGCTTGAGCGTCTCGCTGGCGGCGCCATCGACCAGCAGCGCATCCAGCTGCGCCAGCGCGTCGGCATGGCTGCTCGACCGCACGGCCACGAAGGCCAGGATGCGCTCGACCTGCTCGGCCGGAATGGCAAAGCCCTCGCCGACCAGCGTGTCGCGCACGTAATCGGCGCCACGCTTGTCCAGCTTGTCCACTTCGCGCAGCACCGCCAGCTGGCGCTCGCCATCGGCCACGCCCAGGCTTTCGAAGAAGCCACGCATCAGCTTGCGGTTGTTGAGCTGCACCGAGAAATCACCGATGCGCAGTTCGGCGAACACCGCATGGATGACCGCCAGCACTTCGGCGTCGTAACGGGTGCTCAGCGTGTCCTTGCCGATCACATCGATGTCGCACTGGTAGAACTCACGGAAGCGGCCACGCTGGGCACGCTCGCCGCGGTACACGCGCTGCATCTGGTAACGGCGGAACGGGAAGGTCAGGTCGTGTTCGTGCTCGGCCACGTAGCGCGCCAGCGGCACGGTGAGGTCGAAGCGCAGGGCCAGTTCGGGCAGCGCCTTCTCTTCGGCTTCGGCGGCATTGGCCAGCGCGCCGGTGGACTGCACGAAATACACCTGGCGCTCGGTCTCACCGCCGGACTTGGTCAGCAGCACATCGGACAACTCGAACACCGGGGTTTCCACCGGCAGGAACCCGAACCGCTCGTAGTTGCGGCGGATGACGTCCAGCATGCGCTGGAACGCGATCTGCTCACGCGGCAGCAATTCCATGATGCCGGGCGGCGTACGGGGCTTGATCACTTGCGGGACTCCTGCGGAAACGGGGGGATGAGCGAGCGGCATATTCTAGCCGCAGCCAGCGCGACGGGCCGCATCCCGCGTCAGGACCGGGCCAATGGCGGCATGAAGTATCATAGGCAGGCCCCGCTTGCTGACCTGACATGACCCGGCCCCACTCCGGTACCGCGCTTTCCGCTGTTGAAGACCCCGCCGCCCCCGGTTGCTCGCCCCTGCGCGACTGCCTGCATTGCTCGGTACGGCACCTGGCGGTCTGCTCGGCGCTGTCGCCGGATGAAGTACAGGCACTGGAGCGGGTCACCGTCTCGCAGGCGCTGCCGCTGGGTTCTACCCTGGCCCGTGCCGGCGAGCCGCGCCAACATGTCTATACGATTACGGCAGGCGCGCTGCGTCTGGTCCGCACGCTGGCCGACGGGCGCCGCCAGATCAGCGGCTTCGTGTTGCCCGGCGATTTCCTCGGCCTGAGCGGCAGCGACCACCACCGCTACGACATCGAGGCCATCGCCGACAGCCGGGTCTGCCGCGTGGCCCTGCCGCAGATGAAGGACCTGCGCTCGCGCTTCCCCCACCTGGAACGGAAACTGCTGCAGCGCGCCTGCCAGGAACTGGATGCCGCGCAGGATGCCGCGATGGCACTGGGCCGGCTGCAGCCGGCCGAGAAGGTCGCCGATTTCCTGCTGCGCCTGGCCGCGCGCGAAGCGTTGCTCGGCGAACCGGGGCTGCGCGTGACCCTGCCGATGGGCCGTGGCGACATCGCCGACCATCTCGGCCTGACCATGGAAACCGTCAGCCGCACCTTCACCAAGCTGCGCCAGCAGGGCCTGATCGCCCTGCCCCATCTGAACACCGTCGAGATCCTCGACGAAGCCGGTCTCCAGAAGCTGTCGGCCGACGAGTCTTACTGACCCCGCATCAGCCGCGCAGCAGCACCTCACGCAGCGCGCCATACGCCGGCGCGCATGCCTCGGCCCGCGCCGGCCGCTCCAGCAACGCGGCCAGGGCTGGCGGCACCGGCAACGGCCGGCCGATCAACGGCTCCACCACCGACTCGAACTTGGCAGGATGCGCGGTGGCCGCCACCGCCCAATGCCCCTGCACGCCGGCAGCACGCAGGTGCTCCAGGCGCGCCACCGCGGTCGCCGTATGCGGGCAGAACACCTCGCCATGCAGGTCATGGCGCCGCTTGATCACTTCACGGATCGCCGCATCATCCACGGCTTCGGCCGTGAACGCGCCCCGCAGGGCCACGTCATCGTCGTTGTACAACCACCGCAGCCGCTCAAAATTGCTGGGCGCGCCCACGTCCATCGCATTGGCGATGGTCGCGACGCTGGTCTGCGCCTGGTAGGCCTCGCCGTGGAAATAGCGCGGCAACACATCGTTGGCATTGGTCGCCAGGGCGATCTGCCCCAACGGCAGGCCCATTGTCCGCGCCAGGATGGCCGCCATCGCGTTGCCCAGGTTGCCGGTCGGAATCACCAGATTGAGCAGATGGCCGGTCTGCGCCTGATGTAGCAGTGCGGCGTGTGCGTAGTAACTCATCTGCGGCAGCCAACGGCCCAGGCTGATGCTGTTGGCCGAGCTCAGCGGCACCTCGTCCTGCAGCTCACGATCGCCCAGCGCCTGCTTCACCATCGCCTGGCAATCATCGAAGGAACCGGCCACCCGCAGCGTGTGGATGTTGTCGCCGAAGCAGCCGAGCTGATGCGCCTGGCGCGGCGAGACGCGGCCATCCGGGTACAGCACCACCACGCGGATCCCCGGCTGCCGATGGAAGGCAGCGGCCACCGCCGCGCCGGTATCGCCCGAGGTCGCCACCACGATCGTCAGCGGGCGCTCGCGCCCCTGCTGCAACCGGGCAAGACAGGCCGCAAGGAAGCGCGCACCGAAATCCTTGAACGCCGCCGTGGGGCCATGGAACAGCTCCAGCACATGGTCATCGGCGGTTGCCAGCGCGCGCAGCGGCGCATCGAAATTGAAGGCCTGCGCGCAGAGTTCGGGCAGCACCGTTTCCAGGGCATCGTCCTGGAAGTACGGTGCAAGCACTGCGGCCGCGGTCTGCGCGAAGCTCGCCTGCGCTGACCAGCTCTGCAACTGCGGGCGGTGTTCGGGCACATACAGACCGCCATCCGGGGCAAGGCCTGCGGCAAGCGCCTGGCTGAGCGAGGTGGCGGGAGCAGCGTGACGCGTGGAGACAAACTTCATCGGAGATCCCAAAGTAGAAAGAGTGGAGGCGTCACAGCAGTCGGGCGGCAGGAGCATTCAAGGGCGACACCCAGCTTTGGCTGTCGAAGCCTGCCTCGGCGAACGCCTGCTGGACCGCGGCCTGCGCAGCGAGTGCGGCCTCGCGGTGTTCGAACCAGGCAAACACGCTTGGCCCCGCGCCGGAAATGCTGGCGCCCATCGCCCCGGCGGACAGCGCGGCATCGCGCGCCGCCGCAAACCCGGTGATCAGCCCGGCACGGCGTGGCTCCACCAGCACGTCGTGCAGGCCCGCCCGGACCAGCCCGGCATCGGACGTGTAGCAGCCACTGAGCACCAGTGCCAGGTTCGCGCTCTGCGCGACGAACTCGCTCAGCGCGTAGTGCCCTTGCAGTGCAGCGCGTGCGCGGCGGGTCTCCAGCACCGCATCCGGATGCACCAGCAGGCTGTGCCACGCCGCCGGGACCGGCACCGGCACCAGGCGGTCGGCCGTGCTCAGTACCAGCCCGCCCAGCAGCATCGGCCCGAGGTTGTCGCCGTGGCGGCCGCCACTGGCCACCGCCTCGCCAGTCAACGCGAACGGATACAACGCTTCGCGCGACAACGGCTGCGGCAACAGCGCATTGGCGGCCACCAGCGCCGCCACGCAGGAGGCAGCCGAACCGCCCATGCCCGAGCCCAGGGCGATGCCCTTGTCGATCTCCACCTCAAAGCCGAAGGGCAGATCCAGGGCGGCGCACAGCGCGATCAGCGCAGCACCGGCGGTGTTGTCCTCGGCCACCAGCGGCAGGTCCACCGTGGTGCCGCGGATCGCGTGGATACGAACCACGGGCTCGTCGATCCGGCGGACCGTGACCGTATCGCCAACGCCTTCGATCGCGTGGCCAAGAATATCGAACCCTACCCCCACGTTGCCGACCGAGGCCGGCGCGAACGCGCGTGCTTCAACGCTGCTGCCGTGACTCACAGGCGTGCTCCTTCGCCCACCGCCACGCGCAGCACATCGGCGAACACGCCCGCGGCGGTCACCTCCGGCCCGGCACCCGGGCCCTGCACCACCAGCGGGTTATCGCAGTAGCGGCGCGTAGTGAACTGCACCACGTTGTCGGTCAGGCGCAGGTTGGCGAAGGCATGCGCCGCCGGCAGCGCGACGAGTCCTACTTCAGCGCCGTCGGGGGTCAGGCGTGCCACGTAGCGCAGCACCGCACCCTCGGCCCTGGCGACGGCCAGCCGCTCGGCAAACACCGCGTCGATTTGCGGCAGGCCGGCCATGAAATCCTCCACGCTGGCCTGGCGCAGCGCTTCGGGCACCAGACTCTCCACGCGCACCTGCTCCAGGCTGAGTTCACGGCCCGCCTCACGCGCCAGGATCACCAGCTTGCGCGCGACATCCACGCCGGAGAGATCATCGCGCGGGTCCGGCTCGGTGTAGCCCATGCCACGCGCCTGGCTGACCAGATCGGAGAACGGCACCTGGCCGTCGTATTTGTTGAACAGCCACGCCAGCGTGCCGGAGAAGATGCCGTCGATCGCCAGCACCTCATCGCCGGTATCGACCAGGTCGCGCAGCGTGGTGATGACCGGCAGCCCTGCCCCCACCGTGGCCTCGTAACGGAAGCGCGCGCCACTGCCGGCGGCCGCCTCGCGGATCGCGTGATAGCGCTCCAGCGGACCAGCGCCGGCCTGTTTGTTCGGGGTGACCACGTGGATGCCCGCGGCCAGCCAGCCGGCATAGCGGTCGGCCACATCGGCGCTGCCACTGCAATCGATGATCAGCGCGTGCGGCAGGTGGGCAGAGAGCAGATGCTCGGTGAACGCCTCCAGGTCACTCGGCTGCGCTGGGCCGGACAGCGCCGCGCGCCAGTCGCCCTTCAAGCCCCGTTCGTCCAGCACCATGCGGCTGCGCGAGGCCACCGCACGCAGGCGCAGATCCACATTGGCGCGGCCCAACAGCTGCACCTGGGCGGCCTGCAACTGATCCAGCAGGGCCGCCCCCACGTTGCCCGGGCCGATCACACCGACCGAGAACGTCTGCGGCGACAGCCAGAAGCCGGCATGCGCCGCACGCAGGGCCTTGGTCGCATGGCGGCTGTCCACCGCCACGGAAATGTTGCGCTCGGACGAGCCCTGCGCGATCGCCAGGATGTTCACCTGCGCGCGGCCCAGCGACTCGAACAGGCGCGCAGCCACGCCGGGCTGCCCGGCCATGCCGTCACCCACCGCCGCCAGCACGCTCACGTTGTCGGTCAGCTGCACGCGCTGCACCTGGCCCAGGCTCAGTTCATGTGCGAACGCCTGCAGCAGCGACTCACGCGCACGTACCGCCTCGGCCTGTTTCACCACGCAGCAGATCGAGTGCTCGGAAGACCCCTGCGAGATCATCACCACCGACACATGCGCATTGCGCAGCGCCGCGAATACCCGTTCGGCCGTGCCAGGCACGCCGATCAGGCCGGTGCCTTCCAGATTGATGACCGCCAGGTCCGGGCTCAAGGTCAGGCCCTTAATCGGGCCGGAGGCGGTGCGCTCGGCGGTGATGCGTGTTCCCGGATGGTCCGGGTGGAAGGTATTGCGGATGATGATCGGCAGGCCGCGCTCGATCGCCGGCGACATCGTCTGCGGGTGCACCACCTTGGCGCCGAAATAGGCCAGCTCGCAGGCTTCGTCGTAACTCAGCGCCTCCAGCTGGACCGCCTCGGGCACCACGCGCGGGTCGGCGGAGAGCACGCCGTCCACATCCGTCCAGATATGCAGCTCATCGGCATTGAACAAGGCGGCGAAGATCGCCCCGGAGTAGTCGCTGCCGTTGCGGCCCAGCGTGGTGATGCGGTCCTGGCGGTCGCGGGCGACAAAACCGGTCGCTACGATGCGCGATTGCGGGTGCTGCAGTCGCCATTGCGCAAGGCGTTCGGCGCTGCGCACCCAATCCACGTCCACGCCCAGTTCGCCGCGCTCGATCACCAGCACATCGCGCGCATCCAGCACGGCGCAGTCTTCGCCAAGCGTCTGCAGGTACTGGCCCAGCAGCTGCGCCGAGTACACCTCGCCCATCCCCTGCACCCGGTCCAGCACTTCGGTGGGCAGGCCACCGATCACCGCCAGCGCGCCCAGCACCTCGGCCAGCTGATCGAAACGCTGGTCCAGCCACTCCACCGTCGCGCCGGCGTGTTCGCCCAGCAACGCCACTGCGGCGCCACGGTGGCGCGCACGCAGCGCATGCCAATGCTCGCGCCAGGCCGAGCCGTCTTCGGCCGCCAGCGTGGCCACGTCGATCAACGCATCGGTGACGCCCTTCATCGCCGATACCACGGTGACCTGCATCGCCTCGTCACGCGCCAGCAGCAGCTGCGCCACGTGACGATAGCGCTCGGCATCAGCGACCGAGGTGCCGCCGAACTTGTGGACGACGGTCGCCACCCCGGCACGCGAGGCGACGGAGACGGCAGGCTGGGCGGAGGGTGGAGCGGAAGCGGCGACAGAAGACATGCTGACCTCGATGCGAGGCCCCGCGGCATATCAGGCTTGAGAGTTTCCCCCGCCACCTGATCTGGGTGCGGGGCCGTGGTTTTCGGAAATTACGCGAAGACGACGGGCCGCACCGGGCGAGTGGTGGCGGTGGTAATGATGGTGGTACCGGTCGACACGGTCTGCCCGCCCGCGGAGGCGGAAAGGAGCAGCTGGACGTGGGCGGCGGTGATGACCATGGGCCAAGAAAACTACGCCGCCGCCCTGCTTGTCAAGTGCTGCGCTGCAAAAGATCGCGGCACGTAAACCGCCGCGATCGTCGGCCAAACAGTTGCGATTGTGACCATCCAGATACAGCAAGGGCTGCCCTATCCCACATGCTCGGCCACTGCGGCAGGCGGACGATGCGCATGCGCGCACATCAGCACGCCGGTGATCAGGCAGACGATGGCCACGGTTTCCATCAGGGTCGGCCAGCGCTGCTGCCAGGCAAACCCGTACAGCAGCGCGAACAGCGTTTCGAACACGATCATCTGGCCGGTCAGGGTCAGCGGAAGGTGGCGGCTGGCACGGTTCCAGCAGGCGTTGCCGAGCACCGAAGCGACCACCGCCACGCCCGCACTGATCAGCCAGAAGTTCAGCCACGCGCCGGGCGCATGCCCCGTGGTGCTGGTCAGGAAGGCGCTGGGCACCAGCACCAGGGCGAGGCCGCCGGTGGTGATGCCGGTCAGCAGCGACCAATCGTGCCCGGACAGGTCCGGCCGGCGCGCCAGCCAGCGGCCGTTGCCGATCGAGTACACCGCCCAGGACAGCAGCGCGCCGATCGCGCACAGCAGGCCCAGCAGGCGGCGCCCGGCAGAGCCCTGTGCATGCTCGGCCATCAAGGCCTCATAGCCCACCAGCGCCACGCCAAGCAGGCACAGCAGCAGCGCCGGCGCCAAACGCCGCAGTGGCACGGCGCCTTCCTCGCGCACGCCGGCGAGGGTCACCACCACCGGGATCAACCCCACGATCAGTGATGCGGCCGCGCCGCCGGCCCACTGCACAGCGTTGGCCAGCAGCAGGAAGTACACCAGGTTGCCGGCCAGGCTCAGCCACAGCAGACCGCGCCACTCGGGCCAGGCCAGCCGGGCCTTGAGCTGCCGCCAACGCGGTGCCAGCAGCAGCACGGCAATCAGGCCGTACACCAGGTAGCGGCCGGCCGAGAGCTGCACCGCATTGAAGCTGTGCAACATCGCCGGGGCCAGGAACACCACGCCCCACAGCGCGCCGGCGGCGATGCCGTTGGCGATGCCCACTCCCATCGATCGATTCATTGCGGCTCACGCATGTGCATTGGCCGCGCAGTGTAGAAGCCGCGCCCGGCGGCGTCTTGACCCAGGCTACTGCCGCCGGAAGGCCTGCGGGGTCAGCCCGGTCTCCCGCCGCAGGGCGCGGGTCAGCGCGCTGTGCTCGGAGTAGCCGGCATCGAGCGCGATCGTGGCGATGCTGTCGGCACTAGTCAGCAAGCGGTGCTTGGCCCAGCGCAGCCGGCAGGCACTGAGCCAGGCGCGCGGCGGCACGCCGAACTCCTGCACGAACGCTGCATGCAGGCGGCTGGCACTGATGCCGACCAGCGCGGCCATGCGGGCCACGTTCCAGTCCGCGCCAGGGTTGGTGGACAAGCGGGTGCACAAAGCATGCAGACGCGCCGCACTGCCGGCGGGGGCGTACTGCTGCAGCAGTGTGGCCAGCAGCGCATCGCTGCCCTGCGGCGGCGTGCCGGACAACCCCTGCCGCAATCGCTTCGGCAGGGCCAGCCAGCGCTGCCGGCGCAGATGTTCCAGGGTGTCATCATCGATCAGCCCGGCCGGGCAATCGACGATCAGCATCAGATGCTCGCCATCACCGGTCTGCGCATGCCCCTCGCCGGGCGCCACGAAGGCCCCCTGCAGCACATCCAGCCGGCCGCCGAAGGCGTCGACTTCAAACTCCAGATCACCGCGCAGCGGCAGCACCCATTGCGCAAAGTCATGCCGGTCCACATCGCTGGACGTTCCGTAACACCGCAGGTGGCAGGCGCTGGCAAGCATGGCGATAGTCTGCGCGCAGGGCGAAGGGCGCTGCAAGCCACCGCATCCGCGTACCATGGCGGCCGACCCGTACAACATGGAGCGTTCACCGTGGCCTGCAGCATCGTTCCCCTCAGTGACCGCCCCGACCTGCTACCCGTGCTGGCCCAGTGGTATTTCCAGGAGTGGGGAAGCCACGTACCGGGCCTGGCCCTGCTCGATGAACAGCAGCGGCTGGAAGTCTTCCTTCAGGACGACGAGTTGCCCCTGCTGCTGATCGCCCTGGACGACGGGGTTCCGGTCGCCGCGGCGCAGCTCAAGTTCCATGAACGTAGCGAACGCCCCGAACGCCTGCACTGGCTGGGGGGCGTCTACGTGCATCCGGCGCACCGCGGGCGCGGCCTCGCCGAGAAGGTCATCAGGGAATTGCTGGCACGCGGCCGTGCGCTCGGGGTACGAGATGTCTACCTGCAGACCGAAGCCGATGATGGCGGGCTGTATCGCCGCTTGGGCTGGGCACCGCTGGAATCGCTGCAGCATGCCGCCGGCATGCCGGTCCGGATCATGGTGCGCAGCGCCGCCGCCGACCGCATCGACTGAACGCGCGGCTGCGGCAGCCCGGTGGGGTAGTGAATCAATGCGTGGCCGATGAACGCGTCAGCGGAAGCGCACCGGCTGCGGCGCCGGACGGTCGGCCAGCGAGCCGAGCGTGAACGTGTACCCGGCCTCCTCCAGCAGCTTGCGCATGCGCAGCTCGGCACGCTTTGGGTAGGCGAGCGAGGTGGGGGCATGCAGCGCGTAGGAGGTCGATTTCCCGGGCAGCGTTTCGCGGGTCACCGAAGACTGATTGGTCTCGCACGCGTTGGCCCACAGGTCCATCAGCACCTTCGGGCCGATGGATTGATTGTTGCTGAGACGAAGCGTCAGCCAACGCATGTGTTCCATGACAAATCCAAGCGGCTCTTTGTCCCGAGTATGCACCAATTCCCCTGCTACCGTTCGGGGCCGTCCGGTGCGCTGGCGGCCACCGGCGGTGTCGGGCAAAAACGAACAGCCCCGGCAGGGCCGGGGCTGTTCGGGTACCGCTTCAGGAAGCGGGCCACTGGCGACCGTGGGGAATCGCCAGCGGACCGCCTGTCTGAAACTCAGTGCTTCATGGCGTGCTTGCGGTCGCGCATCACGGCATGGCATTCCTGCACCTGCGGCAGCAGGCGCTGGACTTCCTGGCGCGCGGCCGGCGAGGTGTCGGCGTCGGTCAGGGTGTCCTTGAACGCCTTCAGCAGGCGATCTTCGGATTCTTCCAGCTCGGCCACGTAGCCGTACTGCTTGTCGCCCAGGGTGGCGCGCACCTTGCCGTAGAACTGCTGCATGGAACCGACGAAGGTGCCATGGTCGGCCGGCTTGCCGCCAGCGGCGACAACGGTGGCGCTCAGCGAGCGGACGATCTCATTCTTGACACCGGCGATACGGGTGAAGAGCGCCGCCAACTCGGCATCTTCGACCTTGCCCGCGGCCTCGGTGTAGAACTCCTGGCCATCGCGGGCGATTTCGATCAGGTCGTTCAAGTTATGCGCGGTCTTCGATTCGGTATTCACTGCGATGTACTCCTGTTGGTCCGGTTTGACCCGTGTGTTGTTGTCGGGGTGAGTCGACTTTTCCGCATTGGCCATGAAGTCGGCGTGACACTGAAATGCGAGTGTTCAGCGAGCTCAACGCACTGCGCGATGAATGTGCACGGCGCGTCGTCGAGGCGCGAAATGCGTGTTACTTCCCTGCCCGCCTGCGCTTGATCCAGGACAGACATTGCCCGGCGATCGCAGTGAGCAGAATCAGTGAATTGGTCACGACGAAGACGAGCGATCCGGTTGCCGCGCTGTAGGCGATGAACAACACCGAGGCCGTGATCTGACCGACGAACAACCACGTCGATACCGCTTCGGGATCGTCGGCCGTCCACTGCTTCCAGATCTGCCGCCACAACGTGGCGATCAGCACGACCGTCGCCGCCCAACCAAGCAGGTCAATGGTTTCCATCAACGCGCCAGCAGCGACAGCGGGGCCGCATCGCCCACCACCACGTCGTCCGGCGCAAGGCCCACGCGTTGTTCCAACCGACGCAGGAACTCGCTGAAACCATGCGGTGCACGGGCGTGCCGACGTGCGCTGGTCATCACCCGCGGGCTGGCCAGCCGGGCCACCTGCATGCCAGCACCGTGCATGGCCTGGATCAGCGCGACGTCCTCACCGGTCGCCAGTGGCGCAAAACCGCCGCATTGCCGATACGCCACCGCGCTGAAGCCCATGTTCGCGCCGTGGACGTGCGGATGCCCGTCCACCGCATGCTCGCCCTGCAGGAACTGCTCGCGCACGGCCTGCGGATAGTCCAGCCAGTCACCCACCGCCACCACGCCGCAGAACGCGCTCGCGCCGCATTGCAGCTGGCGTGCAAGCCAGTCCGGCGGGACCACGCTGTCGGCGTCGGTGCAGCCGATCCAGCGGGCACCCAAGGCCAGGGCGCGCTCGCTCGCCGCCGCGCGGGCGACGCCGACACAGCCGGCATCCACCGTGATCACCTCTACACCGAAGCGCTCGCAGATCCACCCGGTGGCGTCGCTGCAACGATCCAGCGCCACCACGATCACCACCTGCTCATCGCGCAGGGCAGGATGCAGCGCAGCCACCTTGAGCGACTGCAGGCAGGCTGCGATCAATTGTTCTTCGTTGTGCGCAGGAAGGGTCACCGCGATCATCGCAGGCCCTCCCGCTCCGCCACCGAGGTGGTATCGGCCGACCAGCCTTCCAGCAGCATGTCCTCGTCACGATAGGAAAACAGCTGTGGCAGGCAGTCATCCAGCTGGGCATGCACGAAGCTGGCGCTGCAGCGTGCCTGCTCGAACGGCACACGCCAATGACAGGCGATCACCACGCCCTGCGGCGTGAGTGACCGCACCACCTGCGCGGCCGTTTGCTGCATGTCCTCCGGCGACAGGTAGTAACCCATCTCACCCAGCACAATCAGATCGAAGCGCCCCGCCGGCCAGTCCTGCGGATGACGCGCCTGCTCGATGCTGACATGCGCGTGGCGCCGCGTCATCGCGCGCGCGGCCAGGACCGCGCCTTCGCTCAGGTCGGTCGCGAGCAGTTGATCGCAGCGCTCGGCCAGAGCGGCGGTAAGCACTCCGTTGGAACAGCCCAGCTCCCAGCCACGGGCGAAGCGCTCCCGCGGCAGGCTGGCCAAGGTGAGCGCGCGCTTGCGCTGCTCATACCAGCGGGTGCGGTACTGGAAGGGATCGTCCTTCTCGTACAGCGCGTTGAAGTAGGCGATATCACTCATCCGATCAGTACCTCGTAGTTCCGTTCGAAGCGCTGCAGCACGGCGGCCGGCAGGATGGGGTCGCAGTCCAGCCCTTCCACCGCGCCGGTCTGTGTCACGAATTGCTGGATGGCATCGCGCTTGCGGTCCAGCAGGGCGTCATCCAGCGCAACGCGCGTGGCCGACGCCCAGGCCGTCGGCGCCGCCTGCGGGTCCAGCCAGTGCCAGCCCCACACGGGATATTCCTTCAGGTCGGCACCGCGCTCACTGCATGCCTGGAGGCAGGCACGCGCCACGGCCTCATGGTCCGGATGGCCATCGAACCGCCACGGCGCCAGCACCAGATCGCCCCGCTGCAGCACGGCCGCCAACTGCGCGGCGATCCACGCCTCATTGGCCGTCACCTCGCCATCGCCGATGTGCCAAGAGATACGCTCTGCGCCTGACAAGCCAAGGCAATGGAGCGCGTCATCCAGCTCTGCCGCACGGGCGATTCGCAACCGCTCGGGCGACCATGCCGGTTGGTCGGGATAGCACGCCTCGCCATCGGTGACCGAGACCACCATCACCCGCAGGCCGGACCGGTGTGCCAGTGCCATCAGGCCGCCGCAGGCGAGCACTTCATCGTCCGGGTGCGGGGACAGCACCACCAGGCGCTGCGCATCGCCGAACAGCGCCGCCGCGGATGCACGCGGCAGCGTCTGCAGCCAGCGCGATGCCGCCCATTGGGCTTCGGTGACGCCGCCGCCTTCAATCTGTCGATTCACAGCGTCCACGTGCGGCCCTCGCGATGCATCAGGTTGCCAAGGTGCTGCCAATCGCGGTCGGCGTGGCTCTGGCGGATGAAGACCGTCAGGTCGGCCCAGCGCCGGGCGTGTGCCGGGTCCATGCACATCGGCCCTGGCCCCAACGCCCTGCCCACGCGGTCCAGCGTCAGCGAGGCAGCCCGCTCCACCGCGCTGCGTGCCCGCACGATCTCGGGCTGATGCGGCAGCCCGGGTTGTGCATCGATCAACGCGGCCAGCTCGCGCAGCAGCGACGCACAGGGCGAGAGCGCCAGATCGATTTCGCCGAGCAGGCCGGATGCCGTGCCCGGCTCATCGGCCCGTGCGCTGCGCAGCAACGGCTCGGCCAATGCACTGGCGCCACCGAACCAACATGCCGCGATGCCTGCGCCGCCGTGCCAGAAACCGGGTCGCTGCAGATAGCCATCCGCCGCCCCGACCTCCACGGCCGGCACCTGGTCAAAGCGCGCCGTGCCACTGGGAACGCGCCCCATGCCCGTGGCCTGCCACGTCTGTGGCAGGAAGCTCACATTGGCGCGGCGCACGGGCACCAGGAACAGACGCGAGCGACCGTCATCGCGCACTGTCACAAGGGCATGGTCGACCCAGCCGGCGCCGGAGCACCACGGCTTGTCACCGGACAGCGTGCCGCTGGCCCGATCAAAGCGCAGGGTGGCCGCCGGTCCTTCGGCCGCCCACACGGCGCCCAACCGATCCCGGTCCGGAGCGGTTGCGCCCAGTTCTTCCAGGATCGCCTGCGCGTCATAGTGCGCTTCAAGCACTTTGGCCAGACATAGATCGCGGGCGGCGATATGCGCCAGCGCCTGCCAGCGCACCAACGTATCGCCGCTGCCGGGACGCGGCAGCGACGGCTGGTGCTCGATCCACGCGCGGGCCTGCGCCTGCAGGTCATCGGCATCGGTCACCGGTTGCGGAGACCCCGGCGGCATAAGAGAAGCCACGGCATTCATATCAGGGCGTCAGGATCACCTTGCGGCAATCCTCCTCTTTGCGGTCGAAGATCTCGTAGCCACGCACGGCGTCTTCGAGCGACAGGCGATGGGTCACGATCACGCCCGGATCCAGGCGGCCTTCGCCAATATGGTCGAGCAATTCGGGCATCAACTTCTGCACATGGGTCTGGCCCATCTTGAAGGTGAGGCCCTTGTCGAACGCATCGCCAAGCAGGAAGCCGTGAATGAAGCCGGCATACACACCCGGGATGCTCACCGTGCCACCGCGACGCGTCGCCGCGATGCACTGACGGATCGCCACGCCGCTGCTGCCTTCCACCTTGAGGGTGGTCAATGCCGATTCCAGCGCACTGCCCTCGGCTTCAAAGCCGACCGCCTCGATCGTGGCATCCACGCCGCGGCCATTGGTCTGGGTGATGATGTACTCCGCCGGGTCCTCGACCTGGGTGAAGTCGATGGGGGTCACGCCGTAGGTCTGCTGCGCGAAGGCCAGGCGATACGGCAGATGGTCGACCATGAAGATCGTTTCCGCCCCCAGCAGGCGGCAGCACGCCGCACTCATCAGCCCGACCGGGCCCGCACCGAAGATCGCGACCGTGGAACCGGGCTTCACCCCGGCGTTGATGGCGGCTTGGTAGCCGGTCGGCAGGATGTCGGAGAGGAACAGCACCTGCTCATCGGCAAGCGCATCCGGAATGCGCAGCGGCCCGACATTGGCCTTGGGCACGCGCACGAACTCCGCCTGCCCGCCCGACACGCCACCATACAGATGGCTGTAGCCAAACAACGCCGCCGGGGGGCGGATGCCCTTCTGGTTCACCGCCGCGCCCTTGCCGGTGTTGGTCGTCTCGCAGGCCGCGAACTCGGCGAGACGGCAATGGAAGCATTCACCACACGCGATCACGAACGGGATCACCACGCGATCGCCCGGGCGCAGATCCATCACCCCGGCGCCCACCTCCTCCACCACGCCCATGAACTCATGACCCAGCACGTCGCCGGTGTGCAGATCCGGGATCTTGCCGCGGTACAGATGCAGGTCCGAGCCGCAGATCGCCGTGGCGGTGACTCGCAGGATGATGTCGTCGGGGGCGGCCAGCGCCGGATCCGGCACGGTATCGACCCGTACATCCTTGCTGCCGTGGTAAGTCAGTGCGCGCATAGCAAACTCCGTTGTCCAAGTACCTCTGTGGTACGTGGTACGGCGTGGCAGCGTCGTGACCGCCCCGTGTGCGGCGTGTCTACCCCGCCAGAGGGGCCGCGCTGCAGCTCCGGCACGCGGGGCGCTCGCCAGTGCGCGAGGACTGAATCATTCATTGTGCTGCGGCGGCAGGCGCCGCTCGCGCTGGTCGTTACTCAGCCGGCGGCGCCGAGGGTGTTTCCGGATCCGGCGGCAACTCCTGCGGCGGCGAGGCAGGCGCGGGATCACCCTCCGGTGGAATTTCCTGCGGCGGTTCCTGGGCAGGCGGATCACCACGGCCGGGCGCTTCCACTGGCGGCGTGGGTGGCATCGGGTCCGGCGTGGGGTCCGGCACCTGGGCGATCACGCTCTCCAGTGAAGAGGTGGATCCACTGCGTACTGTCGTGTCCATCGCGCATGTTCCTTCTGAAGGGCTGAGCTCGACGCTACGCGGCGCGCCGTCAACATCCAGCGACGGCGCCGCTGCCGGGCGAACGCCTCGGCTCAGTCATCGCCTTCGGAACGGCGCTTGTTCACCGTGATCTCGCCGGAGGTTTCCAGCACCGCCAGGTCCACCTGCCCGAAGCCCTCGCAGCCGTTGGCGCGCATCGCCACCTCCAGATCGGCCGGGCTGACATTGCAGCGTTTCACCTGGTCCCAGTAGATCGTGCCGTGCCGCGCCAGCACCACCGGCACCCCTTCCACGATCTCGTTGAGGCGCTTGCTGCGCGCGCCCAGAAAGCCGACGAACCAGTTCAGCCCGATCAGGGTGGCAGCCAGGATGAGCCCGCCGGGCAGCGAGGTGTCCTCACCGATCAACGAGTTCTGCACGGCCGTGCCCAGCAGCACGATCACCAGGATGTCGAACGGGGTGGATTGCCCCATTGAGCGCTTGCCGCTCATGCGGGTCAGCAACAGCACCACCACGTACACCGCAACCGCGCGGACGACGAACTCCCACCAGTCCATTCCCAGCTCGAACATCGCATGCATGGCAGCAGCCTCCGTGTGGCGAGGTCTGGACGATAGGAACTCCCGGGTGAAGCCCATGGGAGCACCCGCCCTTCACAGGACACCTGCCGCTGCGTAACAGCGGCAGGGCTAGCGTCGGGGCATCACCGCCCTACCCGTTTGCGCAGGAGATATGCCATGCAGCACGACAAAACCCCGCCCGCCTCCACCGAAGACGCCCATGCCACCCACAACTGCCCTCCAGCGGACGGCAAGGTCGACAAGCAGCGCACCTCGGAGAACCACGACGAAGCGCTCGAAGAGACCTTCCCTGCGAGCGATCCGATCTCCCCGTTCGTCGCGGCCAAGCCGCCGAAGGATGACAAGGACGAAAAAGATCCGGATGCCGACCGCCTGAAGGCCGAGAACGACGGCTACAACCAGCACGGCCACGGCAAGGGCGGCAAAGCCGGTGAAGGTGAGCCGGACGGCGTGCGCGAGGACGATGGGATCACCCAGCCGAATTTCGGCCAGGGTGGGACGTCGGGCAAGCAGACGCTGGATCACTGATCAATGAGGACATGTCATGAACACGACACCGCGAGCCCCGGCCACGAAAGAAGACGACCAGCAGAAGAGCCACACGCCGGACAAGTTGAGGAACGATGACGCCCGGTGGAAGGACAAGGACATGCCGGAGGCGGAGCATGGGGCCAAGCCTGAGGACTATGAGCGGCCGGGGAAGGTGTGAGCATAGTGGCCGAAAGGCGGTGGCCGGAGCACCCGGCCCTGTAAATGCACCATTTGCTCAGCTACCATTCGCTCCCTAATTCAAGGAGGAATGGGTATGAAGAAGTGCGCACTGTTGGCTGCGATGGTGTTGACGGTTGCGGGGTGCGGCCCGACGGATCACGAAAAGCAGATCGCACGGGTGGAAGCTGGGCTCAAGGAGCACCTCAAGGACCCCGACTCCGCCAAGATCGTCGTCACGGACCTCTTCCCGATGTTCGACGGAGAGGTTGCCTGTGGGACCGTGAACTCCAAAAACAGTTTCGGTGGTTACACGGGGGAGATGACGTTCATCCTTCCGATGGCCGCGAAGGGAACGATGTGGAGTCCAAGCATCGCCGACAGCGAACTGCTTTCGTCAATGCTTCCGGATGACTGCGCCTTCATGAAGGCGTACGCCCAGCGGCCAGGCATGGTCGGCGTCCCGGCCGGATTGGAGCAGCTGACGGCATTCTCGAAGGAATACAAGGCGTTTGCTGCCAAGAGTGTGAGCGAGGCATTGGAAAAGCAGCGCCGGGAATGATCATCAGGATCAGGGGGGCGCACTCACGACCGGGGCGCTCTTTCGATCACACCCTTGCTTACCTGAAGGGCCTGGGATCCGGTAGCTCCGCAGGGGCCATGAGCTGGGGCGCGGATACGCTACGACTGTGGTTGGTGACCCCGGCCCGATTCGAACGGGCGACCTTCCCCTTAGGAGGGGGGCGACGCAGCCATGTAGCGCAACGGCTTTGCATCTAACTGTGCCAAAGCTGTGCCGATCTTCCCCGATATGGCTGCCAATTCACGCGCGGCCTCGTCGACCAAGCGGTCAGCAGCATGGGATCGCTGCATTCACGCCACCCGCCTTTGCGCGGCGTTGACCTGTTGTCGTGCCAGGCTAAGTGGATGATCTCTTGGACGATGCCCACCCTTTACGGGATATGGCTTCTGGCGGGCGCCTTGGACTTTCACTTTCATCGGCGCACCGACATAGCGCATACCTCCAGCTTGCGCGAGAGCGTATTGCACGGAGTCCAGCTATGCTTAATTGGCTGCGGTACATTGGCGTGGCTCCTGTTGGCACATACTCTTTCCTTAGCCGCCGGGCTTGGAGCGGTGGTCGTCGCTCACGCGATTGCGGGCTACTTGGATACTCTCAGTGCTGATGGCGTACGTCGCATCTCGCCGGCAGAGCAGCACATCCACAGCATCTTGGACGTTGCTCCGTGGTTGTTCCTCGCGTGGGTTTTCAGGCAGGCTGCACCAGAATGGGCGCTCCAGCTTGCTCCCCAGCCAGTTCATGTCTGGCTGTGGATCCTGACCCCAGCGCTTCTTCTTACTGGAGCGCCATGGGTGTACGAGCTTTTGCGGTGCTTGCATGCGCGCAGGTCGCTGTAAGCGCCAAGAAACTCAGGCCGCGCTGAGCTCATGCCTGATTTCTAGCCGGTTGGCGATGCCGTCAAAGCGGGCTGCCTCCCTACGGAGCCGGTCCGCCCCCTTGCTCCGCTGCGCCCTCGCCCGCCAGTCGCCGCCGTGATTGCTGTCCAGGTCGTCGGCCTGCTGCCATAGCGAAGCCGCCCTCGCGCGCGCCCAGCGCGCCTTGCCGATGCTCTTTTGATCCATAGACCCACTGTCGCCGCCGGCGGTCGCACGCGCCGATACGGAGGCAACGCCGGCTGACTCAGGCCGCTACAGCTTCGGGTTCGGGATTGCGTCCAAGCGCCTTTGCTGCTGGATCTCGGTGCGGGAGAGCCTGCGGGCTGGCTCGTCGTTGGCCACCAGTCGAGCCACAGCCTCCTTCAGAGGCACCCCATCCAGTACCCGCGCTGCGCACCAGCGCTCTGCGTAGCGCTTTCCCTGACGGACGCTGGCCGCCCGCACCTCTTTGTCCTGCCAGAGCTTCCTGCAGGCCAACACGACCCGGACGCCGCGGGCGTCGGTCTGCACGCTGGCGATCTGCCGATTTTTCCACCACAGCCCCCAATGCTCGCCGTGCTGCACCCAGCCTTGTGGCCGAGGGGCGGTCATGAATCCGGTTTGGTCGCAGGGAGGAAGCATGGGCGCAGGATACGGGCCGGGGTCTCAGATTCCGCGACGGGCCGTCGGGGCGATGCAAAGGGCCCAGCGGTGGGCGACTCAGACCCCTCAGCGCCGGACCGGGTCGAACACGACGGCCCAGCCTCGTTCAAACGTGGCCAACTGGTACGCTCCCACAGAACCTCACGGAGCAAGCCATGGAGCATCAAGAAGGAAGATCAGCAGCCGACCGGCTGGATCAACTCGAAAGCCAAGTCGAGGCGCTCATGGGGCATGTCAAGGCCCTTGAGTACGGCTTGCGCCTGACGCTTGCAACACATCCACGGCCCGAGGTTTTAGTAGACGCTCTCGGTCGCATCACGGGCGACGCCATCGCGGCCAACCCGGCCGAGGGTGGGTCAGGTCCCATGTATCAGGCAGCCCTCCGCCAAGGGCTGCACATCATTCGAGCGCAGCTTTCGGCCTCGGTCGCTTTACCGTCCGCAAGCAAAGGATCCGACCCTAGCAACGAAGCGAGTTCAGGCCGACCTGAGGCTCAATGATGTCTGCAAGGCGATCAACGCCTGTTGGTGCGCACCCGGTGCCGGCCCTCCGGAATCCAGACCAATCGCCAAGCGAAATGAAATCAATTTCGCTTTGGTCTGCGGGCACCCATCGCATCGACCAATACGGACAGCACCTTCCGACCGCGTCGCCTTGCGCAATTTCCCTCAAGTCGAAGTGGCTCGTCGCGGTCACGATGCGGGCATAGACGACACTTACGCCGTCCTCCGGTCCCTCAATGTACTGGAGAAATCGAACCCCATCAAACAGCAGCACACCTGTTACACCCGCCTGTAGGTTGAACCGGGCCGCATCTCGGGCGAGATCGTCCACCTGATCCAGGCCAAGACTGGGAGCAACCTGACTCGTATACACCAATGCTCTAATGGGCAAACTGCTGTTCCTTTGCTTAGGCCACGCGCAAATCCTCCAGCAATTTTGGCAAAGGGCACGTTAAAGACCACGAGTCTAATCTGAATTCTTCAGCCTCAGTCGCATGACCCAGTGTGAAATCTACGCGAAATGAGGTAGCCATCACGTTCACCTCGCGATCTCTACGCTCCTGCCGTTGAATTAGTAGTCAGCACGACAAGCACCGAGGTCCAGAAATGCCGAACACTGGCAAGTTCCACCTCTACGAGGTGGCTCCTGCGGACTCTGTTCCGGACAACACCACGTACCCTCCTGTAGGTGTTGTACGAGCCGAGTGCCTTTCTTGCTTCAATCTTTTTACGGTCTGCGAAGAGCCAGGGCTTACTAACATTCCCGGGGGCGGAGCAGCTATCGTTTGCTCAAAGTGCGGATCCAGGCAGGCAATATCGGGGGCGCGCTTTGCAGAGTTCATCGAGCGCTTTCCGACGGGATCGGATGCCGCCGCTCGCCTGATCGCCATGGCCAACAGTAAGGCCGGTATGAGCGAGTGATGTGAGCCGTCCAGGCTGCCCCCCCCCACCGGCGATGGAGGCCTATCGCGTAAGCCGGGCCGTGAACACGCCCCGCAACAACCAAGCCGCGCTGCTGGACCAGGTGGCTTGAGGCCCTAGGCGGCCTCGTCTTCCGGTTCGACTTCTGCGGTGAAGCCGTAGATCCGACCGACCTCCATACCGGCCGCATCCGCCGGCGACACCGACAACGTCATCTGCGGCACACCCGCGTCGAGCGGCACGAAGCTAAGCGTAACAACGCCGCGCTGGTCTGCCGTTTTCATTTCCATCTGCAGCTTTGCACGAAATTTCATGGATCTCTCCTATTTGTGCGGCGACTGGAGCGCTGGTCGCCGCGTCAGCGGTTGGAACTGTGCGGCATGGCCGCCTATGGCTCTTCGGTACTGACCACTGCGATGGTCTGGTTCTCGATCTGCGGGACCGCCTGGGTGGTGAGCGAGCCCTCGTAGATGAAGCTCTGGTACGTAGACCCCTGCTCGGTCGCGGTGAATGAGCCGCTGCAGGTGAAGTAGTACTGCTGCTGCCATCCGCCGTTGGGCAACTGCGGAATGCCAGCGTCACGATCGTGATAGGTGTTGCTGACCAATACGGCGGATGCCGGAAAAGCCTGCTGGGAAACCAACTCCAAACCTGCACCCGAGTTTCGACGCAGGCGTAGAACGGTGCTGGTCACGATTGCTGGCGGCGGCGGCTCGTTGCTCGAGGATCGTCCGTCATACCAGGTGGTGTAGGTCGGAGAAAACGTGCTGAACGACGCCACCACCACCCGCTGTTTTCCGTGCGCCGCGAAAGGACCGACCTCGACGTACGGATTGGCGGCGGTGCTGCTGGTGCGATTGGCGTTCTTCCAGATGCCTGCCGACAGCGAGCCGCCCCAGTACGCGTTGCCGCTCACATCCATCCACATCGTGGCGTTCATCTTGTTGGCGGCGCCGGCACCCACGTTCGGACCGAAGTAGTCCATCAGGTCGCCGCTGCCAAAGCCGGTGCCGATGATCCGCTGCGAGTTCCCTTTCCATACGCGGATGTAGCCATCGCGCATCTCGATGCCTTCCGGCTGGTTCGGACTGAGGATCTGAAGAACGTTCGCCAAGATCTTCATGTCGACGACCTTGCCGTCGTTCTTCGTGACCATGCCGCCGGTCAAGCCGTCGGCCGTGACGTAGAGGCTATAGCCAGCCAGAGTCTCGCCTCCGCCCGCCGAGTACGGGGACGGGCCCGTCTGCCCCTCGCGCATCTCTTCCAGCATAGGTTGGAAGATCCAGAAGTAGTTGCCCTCGTTGTTGCTGAGGCCCAGACCTCTCAGATAGAACCCGACCCTTGCATAGACTGCGCTGGCCGGCGCCACCATCGACGCGCTCAAGCGCTTCATCCTGTCCAGGGTGATGGGCGGGCGGACGTTCGTGGCATCCGCTGGACCGGAATACTGCTCACCAACCGTGTTGCCGTTGGCGTCCCTGAAGGAGATCAGCAGAGCCAATCCCACCCGGTGGCAGTTGATATAGGCGGAGAAGCAGTAACGCTTCCCAGCCACAACTGGCACGGGCTGTTCATCACCGGCCCAGAACTGGGTGTTCAAGGCGAGATTCGAGGGTGCAAACCCACCGAAATGGGCCAAGCCAGGCGGAGCCCATTCCGGGCCAGCAACAAGGCCAAGCTGCTGCCAGGTTCCGTTTCCGGAGTTCCACCAACCCCACCCTCTACGCCCGTCCTTGAAAAGGGTGTTGGATAGAAGATTTCCGCCGCCTGCGATTGATGCATCAACCTTTGCGGTGAGTGTCTGCACCACCCCGGCGTCTGCCTTGCCAGCCACGCTGGCGCCGACCTGGTTGACCTGCTGCCCCAGAACGCTGAGCTGGCCACCTTGTTGCGTGACAGTCGTGGTCAGCGCGCTGAGCCCGCTGGCGGCCGCGTCAGCGACTCCTTGGGCCGCCGCCGCCTCGGTCACATCCAGCAGCACGAAGTCATCCCAGAGGATTTGCTGGCCAGCAACCAGATTGCCAGTGTGATATTCCTGGAAGTGCAGCTGGTTCTTCCCTTCCGGAATGGTCAGCTTGCCGCTGATCTTTACCCAGTCCTCAGTGCTCAACTGCGAAACGTTGAGCTGCTGGAAGTACGGATAGGTGGCCGAAGCCCCATTGAGCGACAGATTGCCACGCAGCTGGATGGTGCCGCCCGTTGCGCTACCCACCCGCTTGACCCAAGCCTCCGCGTAGTACGTACGGCCCGGTGTGACGTCGAAGGTTTGAATAACGGTGCTGCGCGCCACGCCATCACCGCTCACCGCCAGAGCGTTGGTGCCAGTGCGTCCGCCTGTGCCGACTACCGCCCAGGCAGCCAGCGCAGTGCCGGAGGCGCGCCCCTCAAAGCTGCCGTCGACCACCATGTTGCTGCCTGACCTGTTCGCCTGTGCGAGCCCTGCGCTCACCGTGGTAATCGCTTGGCCCTGAGCAGTCGTCGTGCCCTCCAGCGTTGTCACCTTGCCGCTGAGCGTCGTGGCCAACCCCACGTTGGCGGCGAGCGCTGCGGCAGCCTCCACAGCACTGGGCTGCCACTGCGTGGCGACGCTGCCCTGTTGGAACTGGGCGTTGTCCACGTCCAACTGGTAAAGGGCGCTCCCTGCAGCTGAGCCGAAGACTCTGCAGATGGCCCTGGCGGCGACGGCTCCCTCTCCGGCGAGGCTGGGATTGATGACGAAGCGCGTAAAAGCGTCGGTCAGCACGAAGTCCTGTTGGACCGTATTGACCGGGCTGCCTGCTGCGTTCACATACTGGGTGTACATGCGGAACAGGGCACCAGGCGTACCCTTTGCCCAGATCGACCACACATAGGATTCACCCACCTTTACCTTGGGCCGCATTGCCACCGCAGGTTCGATACCCACGTAGGAGCTCGCCCCGGTCAGCGTGCTGCTGATGCTGAGGAAGCGCGAAGACCCCGGAAGGTCGCTGACCCCATACCTTGCTACCGCGCTGCCGGATGATGACGATGCCCAGTTGGGCGCAGGCGTGTTCGCGTTCGTGCTGGTCTCGAAACTGCTGTCGATCAGCAGGTTGTCTCCGCCGATGTTGGCCAAACCCGCTGCCAGCCCGTCTGCACGAATGTTCACGGCAGTAATAGCTTCGCCCTGAGCCGTCAGTGCAGCACCCTGCTGTGTGACCTTTGTGTCGAGCGTGCTGAGCGCACCAGCGTTGGCGGTTGCCTGGCTCTGCGCCGCATTCGCGGTCTGCTGCGCTGCCGCTGCAGCCGCGGCAGCATCCGTAGCCACCTTGTCGCTGACGGCAGCCCACGCCGTCCCGTTCCACCGCTTGGGCGTATTGGCATTTCCAGTGGAATCGATCCACAGGTTCTGCGGCAAGCGATCGGCGACCGCCGGCGTCGCCGCTCCATAGATGACCTTGCCTTTAGCTCCGGCGGCATCGGCTGCAGCCTGCGCGGCCTGCTGGGCGGCGGTGACGTTGCCGTTGGTCTGAGCAAGGCCGGACTGGACTTGGCCGATCAACGTTGCTTGCGCAGTCTGGATCCCTTCGATGCTGCTGGTTCGCGTCGTCAGCGCCTGAAGACCAGATGCCGTCAGCTCGTTTGCCACCAGGTCGGTGACGTCGTAGATCTCGATTCGGTCGAAAGCAACCGTGGCGCCAACCGTGGTCACGTAGGCGGTGAAGCGCGCCTCAATGCGGGTGGGCCCGACCTCAGACCAGTCAACGGTGTAGCGCTGCCATGCCGTATTGGTCACCGCCACAGTCACGTCCGATACGCCTTCCACCAGCGCAGCGTCGCGCACATGCTGGCGCATCAGCACATTGCCGCCCGTGCCCACCGCCCGAGCCTTGAAGATGGCCCTGAACCGGCGAGGTGCCTTCACAGGCTGCCAGGCAGCCTCATTGGCTGCAATCCAAGGAGAGGATGCGGTCGATCCCCGACCAATCACCACGCCTGGCCCACCGTCACCGCTGGCCGCGCCCCACTCGATACTGTTGCCGGCAGGTCCAACGGTCCGGGTCCACCACTCCATACCGGTGGCGAAGTTGCTGTTGGGGACAATGTTGTCCCCAGTCATACGCAGCCCGGTCAGCTTGCTGTTGACGGTCGTTGTTGCCTGGGAGTTGGCCTGGTCGGCGGCAACCATCGCCTCTTGCAGCTGGGTGACCGCCGCGGTGGTTGCGAGCTGGCCTGTTCCTGCAGGCAACCGTGCTTCCATCGTGCTGATGCGCTGAACCTGTGCACTGTCGGCCGCCACTCGCGCGGAGCGCTCGTCACCCACAAAGCCCTGCGCCTGGCTGAGGTCAGTGCCGGTGTAGCTGCCGACCATGCGCACGGCCAACGTGTTGCGCTGGCTGGCCTCCGCCGCGAGTGCAGTCACTCGGGCCTGCGTCTCTTCCTGCACCAGCGCTACGCTAGCGCCTGGCGCGGGCCGACCGATGGCGATGTAGTCGTACTCGACATAGTCGTTGACGGTCTGGCCACGGGTGAGCGCGATACGCACCTGCCGTATCGGTGACGGGCCAGACCATGGAATATCGCTGATGTCCACGGTGGCTACGCCAGCAGCGTCGAAGGCCGGCTGCGCGACTTTTTTCGACTTCCCATCGTTCCAAGCCTGATCAGCCTCTGTCGTCCAACGGACCAAGCCAAGCCAGACCGGATTGCCGGTCCTGCGCATGCGCAGCTTGATGAAGCGATAGGCGTTGCCGTCGATCCCCAGGGCTGCAGGCGATTGTGCGTAGGATGCGCTGTTGTTGGTCGGGCGGAGCCAGCCATCATTGAGAGCCGGCGCTCCGCCGTTGCTGCCCCACCCTTCGACGGTGGTCGTGAAGTGCCAGATCGTCTTGCTGTCAAACTGCGTGCCGCTGCCAGCGGCGACCTCGGACAGCGCGCGGGAAAGCGAATCGAATCCGTTCTGCTGCGTTTCGCTGACCGCGGTGATGGCAGCTTGGCGCTCCATCTTCTCGTTGAGAAGCTGCGTGGCGCGGGCTTGGCTCTCGGTGGCGACCGCGTCCATGGTCTGGCCGATCTGGGTGACGCGGGTCTGCGCCTCCTGCACCAGCCCGGCGTTCACCAGCGCGATATCGCGAACGCGGCTCGCGGCCTCATTGGCATCGGCGAGCGCGCGGTCCACGATTTCCTTGTCCAGCTTCTGCTGGGCGGCGATCAGCTCGGCGGTGGTCGGCGCGGGCGTGGCCTCCACCACCGTGCCCTGCCCCGGTTTCCCCCGCACGGACGCTGTGATTCGGAAGAACCACTTCTGCCCGCTGCCATCGCTGTAGAGGTAGCGGGTTTCGGTGGTGCGGTGAATCTCCGTCCACGGCCCGTTCTGGCTGGCGCCCCGCTCGATGATGTAGACGACCCCGGCCTGATCGACGGCGTCCCACTCGATCAGAACGCCGTCGGCCACCGGCTCGGGTGTCACGCCGTCCACCGGCGGCGTCTCTGCGGACACGTACACCGTCGGGAACCATGACGAGTTCTGCGCCGTCACCGGGGTGACAGACGGCAGCGCGCCCGCCCCGATATCGATCAGGGTAATTTTCCGTTCTTGCATTGGGGATCCTTAGTTCAGCGCTTCGCGCAGTGACGCGCTGTTGCTCGTGCGTACGCCGGACGTGGTGACGCGCAGAAGGTCGCGGAGCACCTGGTTCTGTTCGGCCAGCAGGGTATTGCCCTGCTGCACGGCCGCCGTCGTCTCGGCCTGGCCCTTTCCATCGACCACCAGGTCGAACACCGCCCGGCTGAAGTTGTCCGGAAGCGCCTCGATCACGTCAGCCAGCTTGCCCATGCTGGTTCCGTCTTCGAGGTCGAGGTTGCCCACCTTCATGCTGTCAACCAGGCCGGTGACCTGCCCGTAGAGGCTGTTGTAGTCCTGGCCACTGGCGTAGAGGTTGCGACCGAAGCCCAGCGCGGCCTGTGCGGCCGCCTGCGCCGCGCTGCTGTCGCCGCCGGATACGGCGCGCTCCAGCTCGCGCATCGTCTCCTGCAGCTTCTCCTGATCGGTCAGCGGCGATAGGTCGCTGATCGACAGCCCGTACTTCATGGCCTTCTTGTCGGCGTCAATCTGGGCCTGCAGCTTGCCCATGTTGGTCGCCCGCAGCGCTTCGATCTTGGCCAGGTCCTCCGCCCGGGCGCCTGACAAGCCCAGCGCCTTGGCGTAGTCATTGGCCGCCTTCACCTGCTGGCGGTAGGTGCGCTCGATCGTCAGCGCCTGCGACTGGTACTGCGTCAGGTTGGAGGTGAGCAGCTGCGTGGACACGTCGGCCATCAGCGTGGCGTAGTTGCCCAGCAGCCCGGTGACCTTTTCGATCTGGGTGGCCAGATCCGTGCCGGCGACGCCGGCCAGGTCCTGGAAGTAGTCGACCGCCTTGTTGACCTTCTCGATCTCCATGGTGTTGAGCGCCCGGCCCAGCTCGTCGGCGTTGCCGACGGCCAGCGCGATCGATGCACTCAGCGCGGAGAACACGTCCGCCGACTCGTAGTAGCCGTCGAGCTGGTTGCCGAACCCGGCCACCCGAACTGCCTCGGTGAACAGGCGATCGGTCATGTCACCCAGATAGGCTTCGAGCTGGGCCTTAGCCTCGGTCGAGTCGGCCGACAGCGTCAGCTTGCCCAGGCTTACCCGGACCCCAGCCAGCTGCTGTGTCAGGTCAACGCCCAGCTGCTTGGCGAGGTCCGTCGTCGCCCCGCGCACCTGGCGCGCGGCCATATCGAACGTGCGGTCGATGTTGGGGTCCAGGCCGGTGTACTGCGTCCACTTCTTGTCGCTGCGGAACAGGCCACCCTTCGCCTTCACATCGGCGTAGCTCTGGCCGGCGAACCCATCGAAACCGTAGCTGCCGGTAATGCCCTGCCCGGTGACCTTGGGCGCGCTCCGACCAAACAGCTTTGCGTGAATGCTGGAGCCGGACAGAATCGATGCCGTCTTGGCATTGAGGCCCAGGCCACGGAAGCCCTTATCCGCCAAGCCGACAGCGCCCGCCGTTGCGATCTTGCCGGCCCAGCTCTCGCCGTTGGCGATGTCCCATCCCTGATCGAACAGCTCTGCGTTTTTCATCATGCCGGCGATGATCCAGCCGATGATCGGGACCGCTGCCGCAGCGGTCGAGCCGGCAGCACCGGCGCCAGCTGCTGCGGCCCCACCTGCAGCGCCGCCGCCGGTGAGTGCCGCAACGTTGTTGCCGAACCCCATGAGGCTGCCCGCGTTGGCGCCACTCGACGCGGCAGATCCGGCACTAAACAGCCCCTGCCCCTTGGACAACAGCCCGGCGATCGTACCCACGTTCTGGCCACCGGCGGCGGATCCGTTCCCGCCGAACAGCCCCATGATGCTCTGCATGCTGAAGCCGCCGCCCTGGCTACCCCAGTTGCTGAAGCCTTCCATGATCCGGGTCTGGATCGGGATAACCAGCTTCTGCTGCAGCAGCTGGCGCGCGAGGTCGCGCAGTCCCTGCTTGGCCACGTCCTTCAGGTCATCCCACAGGCCGTTGAAGTCGCGCAGCCCACCGGCAACGAAGTCCGCCATCGCATCGGCGGCATCGCCGACGCCGTAGACCACCACGTTGGCCCATGCCTCGACGTTGGCCGCTGCCTCTTCAACCCGCAGTGACAGCGCCGCAGACGCATCAGCCGCAGCCAGCATCGACCGCTCATACTCTTCGTAGCTCGCCGCTCCCTTGGCCAGTGCCAGCGCTTCCTTGCCGCCGGCGGCCTCGACCGCCTTCTGCAATTCCTGCCGCATGTCCCGCTCATTGAGCAGCTGACGACGGTAAAGCTCGCGCGCGCGCCCGATCTTGCCCAGCACGGCCAGCTCGCCGTCCATGGTCGCAAGCAAGGCCTCCGGACTCGTAATGGCCCGATCCACCTCCGCAGCCACCTTGGCGTACTCCATCGCGCTCTGCGCCATCAGCACGTTGGCATCAGCCTGGGCGATATTGCCCTTGGCCAGCGCAGCGTTGTACTCGGCCATGTTCTGCAGGTGCTTGGCCATCGCCTCGTCGAGCGGGCCATTCATCGCCGCGGCGGCCAGCTCCGCCTGCTGGCGGTAGCGCTCAAGCGCGTCGGTCGCGGCCTTCTGCTCCTTGATCGCCGCCTTGTCACCCGCCTTCGCAGACTGCGCGGCCTTCTGGGCCACCTCGGTCTGACGAATCAGGCTCAGCCCCAGCGCGATCTGCTTGTTGTACTCAGCGCGTTGCTCCGCGCTGAGCTTGTCGGCGCCGCCGGCCGCGTTGATCTTCTGCCCGACGTCAACCATGAAGGCTGCCTCGGCGCCCTGCTTCAGGCGCACGAGGTTCACGAGCTGGCCGTCAATGCTGGACTGTAGCGACTTCAGGTGCTGGTCGATCCCATCGGAAGCGGCCTTGGAAGCTACTGCTTGGCGATTCAATGCTGCCGTCGTTGCATCGGTTTGCCGTTCGGCTCCATTGCTGGTGCCGATGAACGTGCCGAGCAGCTGATTTTGCTGCTCGTATTTCAGGCCCAGAGTGGCGGCTGACGCTGTCTGCTCAACAAACCTCTCGGTAATCCGCTTCGCAGCGGGCGCACCTTCCAAGAGCCTGGCATTGGCATTAGCGAGCTCAGCGGCGAACTGATCCGCGCTGACCTTCCCGGCCTGCAATTGCTCGCGCAGCGCGCGCACCTCCTTGCCATACTCACGAGCGGGGATGCCACCGACCTCGCTGTTCGCCACGCCGTACATACGATCAATTGCGCTGGCGATCGCGTCGTAACCCGCTTGCATTTCCTTCTGCAGTCGCAGAATCTCGCCCGCTTGCTGCTGCTTGTTCAGCTCGCGGAACTTATCGATGGTGTCATCCATCGTTCCGTTGAAATCGATGAGCGCGCTATCGGCATCCTTGGTGCTGTCGCGGATCACCCACCAACCGGCCGCTGCAGTGGCGAGGGCGGCGGCAATTCCCACCGGGCCACCAAGTGCGGCGTAAGCAGATGACAATCCCTGCGCGGCAACGCGGGCGGCGGTCTGCGCCGCTGTCAGGCGAACAGTTGCTGGGACCATGCCCATCATGCCTACTGAGGCGCGATTGGCCACGACCGCATTCGTCGCCCAGAGCGTATTCAGTGCAGCGATGCCCTTGGTCAGCTTGCCCCCAGCGTAGAACACGCCCAAGCCTACGCCGAGCGGAACTGCGGCCGCTGCCACCACGCTGAGGTTCTCGGCGAAAGAATTGACCGCTGCGGTAGCCGCAGCGATTCCACCGCTCTGTGCCTGGCTGCCCAGCAGGTCGTTGAAGGACTCTTTCAGGCCGGTGAGCGCTCCACCCAGCGTCTCGCGAGCGGCCTTGGCTGCGCCGGCATAGGACTCTTCCATCACGCCCATGACGATGGCCTGCGCCTCGCCCAGCCTTCCGGCCGCCTCCAGCGACGCCAGCATGTCCTTCTGCTGCGCGGTGAACTTAAAGCCTTGCTTCGTCAGCGCAGAGACACCCTCGGCCGGGTATTCCAGCGCCTTGCCGACGGTCTCAGCGGACTGCGTAATGTTCTCACCTAGGCGTACCGACTGATCGATCGCCAGCTGCAGCGCGCGAGGGAAGTTCTCACCAATGATGCCGGTGTACGACAGCAGGCGCGTCTGCGCATTGACGATCTCGCCCGACGAGTGAATCGTCGCCTTCGCCATCTTGTCAGCCATCTCAACAAGCTGCTTGCTGTTGAAGCCAGCGGCCTGTCCTGTTGACTTCAAAGCCGCGTTCAGCTGTGCCAGTTCGTACTGGGCATTAACAGTTTCGGAAATGAACTTGCCGAGCAACGCACCACCGCCGATCGCGCCGAAGCCTTTGGCTAAGGTGGCCATGCTCAGATCTATGCTCGTAACAGAGAGCTTCGCGTCGCGGGCGGCCTGGGCAAAGCTGTCGGACATCTCACGCTGCATCTGGCGCATGGCCCGCGCCGACCGATCAGATGCCCGGGCGGCCTTGCCCAAGTCCCGCTCAAAGCTGCCTGTTTCGGCCAGCAGATCAACCGTCAGCGTATAAAGGGCCATATTCCGTCCATAAAAAAGGCCCGCACATGGCGGGCCTTAGGTAAACCGGTGGTGGGTAGATCAGTCGCTACATACGTCGGCGATGTCCTTGTAGGACATCCCTTTGGCTCTCAGCTGATCTTTAAACTCGTCACTGCATGTCGCCACAACCTCTGACTTTCCCTTCTCGTCGCCTCTACTCATCCACGCAGGTCTGGCGACACTCATTTCGAGCGTAGGCGCTTTGAATTCCTCTTTGAACCCATCCTTGCACGCACTGTGCTTTGGATTGTCCACACAGAATTCTCGGACGTCGACTGGCGGGTCCCCTACCCAAGGCTCAGACACTTCGCAACCGCCCTCCCAATAGAAGGAGCCTCGATGCGGCGTCGAAATCAAGGTGTAGGTTCTGAAGCCAACGTACCCACCAAAGCCATTTCTTGCATTCAAGATTACGCACATGCGGTAACCACAGACGTCTGAACGGCCTGGATGCCCGCGGCTCATGCAAGTGGCATATGGACGACTGATAGCAAACCCGTACATATTCGCTGGGTCACGCAGGAGGCCTCCAATGCCCATGAATGCGGTTTCAACGGCTTCACCGTACGTTGGCGGCGCTCCGTAGCCCGGCTCCTGTGCTTGGCGCGCGTAAGCGGGCGCCGCCACGAGCAAGAGAGCCGTGAGAATTGCGTAGTTCTTCATCTCGTCCCCTGAGTTTTCCGCCCATGATGCCAGCGGCAGGAAATCGGCTCAATCGGATATCGCTACGATGGGATCTCTTCAAACTCCATGTATCCGCTGAAATACTGCCGGCTGATGTTCTCGGCCGAGGGCAGCTGAGTGGCGTGGCCGTACATCGCAGCGCGCGCGGCCAGAACCGGATCGAACGCCTTGGTCTGAATGTCGCGGTATTGCGGCACGACACATGCGCGCTGGCGCCCCGCCATCGCCATTGCCAGCGTCTCCCAGTCCGTTCCGGCCAGGCCGCCCTTGCGCACCACTGCCGTCGCGCGGCCCGACAGCGTCGCGGTCAGGCGGCGGTACACGGCACCGGCTACCGTGTTCACCTGCCCGCCCTTGGTCCGCGTGTGGGTGCTGGCGTCGATCGGCGCCACTGCCCATCCATCCGTGATTCCAACGTCCACCGTCCGGAAGATCGCGATCTCCCCCACCTCCACGTTGGCCACCGTGGTTTCGATCTGTACCGCCACACTGCTGACCGCGGCCGTGCCGGTCGGGAAGAGCCATGCACATACGGTCCCGGTCGGCAGGCGTACGGTCTGGCCGATGGCACCCGCCGCCCGCACGGTGACGCCGGCTGGCACGTTGAGGCCCAGCACGGCCACGATGCCCGGCACAACAGCCTCAGCCAGGGTGATATTGATGGACAGCGCACCGGTGCGAGCGATGCGCGCCCGGCGCGCGGGCTTGCCGTCGAACAGCGCCGCGCCTCCGTCTGCCGTCAGCCAGGTCCCACCTACCAGCGCCACCGATTGAGGGGCTGGCATTCCGTATCCGATCAACATGCCCCTGCGCCCCGCTTCGCAGCGCGAAGCTCTTCCTCATTGCGTTTGAGCGCTCGCACCTGGCGAGCAAGGCACGCGATCAGCCGTCGTCTCACAGCACCCTGATCCAAGGCGCAAATAGAATCCAGCGTGTGCATGGCCCCGGCGACTAGGCTCTTGTTGAGGTCACAGGGATCACCGCCACGCACGCATACCACTACACGGACGTCGCCCTTTTCAGGATCGAATTGAATGGTCACGGTTTATCTCCAAGAAGCAAGGGCCATCCTTGCCGAGCTGCAACGGATACATGGGGAGTTTGAGGAGCTGATGAACGCCGGCGATCGGCTAAAGAACAGCCGCGCCTACGAGATCGAGGAACACCGGGAGCGCCTCACTGCCTTGAAGGCCTACCTCAAAGAACGAAGCAAAATGCCCACCATCGATGGCAGCAAACGAGGCACCACGATTCTGGAGTCGTCGTTTTTCGATCCAGCTATCCGGTCCGCTTCGGCCCACTTCAGTCTGAGGGTTAATGCCCCGGCGGCTCAGTGGGTATCGGGCCTGTACGAGTCCTCATCGGACATCTCCTACTACATATTTCAGCTCGAAGCCCACATCGCCGAATACAAGCACTAGCCCCACATCGTTAGGACCACGTCGCCCGTGGCCGGGTTGCGCTCAACGCGCCGTACCAGCACCGCCTTGCCCTCTTCCAAGCCGTACCTCGGGTACGTCAGCCGGCCGATCTGGCCGGGCTGGGGGGCCAGGCTCTGATCGCCGCGCACCGTCACCTGGTAGAAAAATCGCTGCTGACGGTACATACCCACCACCCGGTCGATCTCGGACTGCGCGTCAGCCGCGTTCCAGAAGAGCGAGATCACCGGATCCGCCGCGTCCGCACGGCGATAGTGCTGGTGCAGCGCCCCGCCGCCGTAGACCTGCGCGCGGAACAGCCCGGTCAGCTCGTCGCGTCGGGCCTGCGGCACGTCCACCACATCCGTGACCAGGTCCGAGGCAGCCAACGCCTGCGCGTTCGGGCGGTATGCCATGCGACGTGTCAGGTTCGGCGCGTCGTCTGGCACCGCCACCAGATCCTCGGCCAGGTCGTTGGCCGTTAGCTCGAACGCCGGAGCACCACCGAACGTCTCGGGGGCCACCACCCGGGTGAAGCGCAGCACACCGGTGGCGTCCTGGTAGCAGGCGGCCCCATAGCTGGGGAGGATGGCGTTCATGGCATCTCGACCGGTGATCGCATTCCCGGCGTAGTACCCCACGCCCGCATAGCCGGTTGCTGCATCTATCGCGGCGCAGTCGCTGCCCGACCAAGAGGTTTTGCCCAGTCGGCCCATGATGTCCGCGATCGCCTGCCGCAGCGTGGCTGGGCGCTGGCCGGGCCCGACGCTGGAAAGGTCGGCCACCACCGGCGTGACCGGAGGCGACTTCATGATCAGCTGCTGCCCGTCGGGCGACAAATTAAACGTGCCCGGCTCCATGAGGTCACCGCGGTCCATCACCACATCGGCGTAGACCACGCCGTCGGCCACGAACATCGCCGTCGCATCCGAGTTGGCACCCATCGCCGGCACGCTGGCCACCGCACCGATCACCACCGGTTGCGGCTTCCACGCCAATGCCGCGATGTTCGGCATGAACACGCCGCGGTTGATCGTCTTATCCAGATCGTCGTGAGCATCGCGGAAGTGAACCGTCTTGCTGCCGTCGTCGTTGATCTCGATGCGGTCCACGGTGAAGCGGAACACGGCAGCTGTGTCCGCCAGCATTCCGGCGGAGCTGCCTGCCCGGATCTGGACCGGCATCCCCGAGGCGCCGGACAGCGCCAGGCTGTCCAGCAGGCCGTCGGCGTCGAGCACGACGCACTCAGCAGCACTGGTCTGGGTCACCGGGTCGCCGCCCCAAGGCCAGAAGTTGATCTCGCTGATCAGGTTCACCCCTTCGGCGATCAGCCCCTCGTAGCGTGCGTTTGCCGGCAGGTCGCCCGGTGCAGTCAGCCAGTCCGCGTCTGACAGGCGGGTTACGGGCCCGGAGGCCGTGGCCACCCTCCAGCCGGCGAGTGCAGCCGGGCCCCGCGCGTTCCACTGCCCGGCGTTCACCACCATGCACAGACCACCGGCCTTACTCGCCGCGAGGGCACCGGCGAAGTGCAGCGGGCCCGCCAATGTGATGTCGCGCTGATGCACCTGTGTGGCGCCCAGGTAGAGCTGCAGGCGGGTCGGCGTGCCAAACACCACCCGCAGGCCGGCGATGTCACCGTGCTTGGCAATCGGTAGGCCGGTGGCGACAGCCGCGCCATTCAACATCACCCGCCCCGTTCCTAGCTCCCACCCGACCCCCGCAGCCGTGGCCCCCGGGTAGGTATTGAGCGGAGCTGCCGCAGTGACAATGCCGACCACTGCCACCATCGGGTCGTCGCCCCAAACGGCGAACTCGGCCCCTACCGTTCCCGTGCTTTGCGCCACGTCCGACTTGGCCATGCGGCTGATATTGGCCGCGGCGGTGGTGGCCAGAGTGAGGCCGCCGTCTCGCGCCGCCAGCAGCGGGCCGATGGGAACCGCCACGAAGCGCCCGAAATTGTCAGCCATTGGTCATCCCAGTGAATCAAACCAGTCCTGCGCCTCGTCGTCGTCCGACCGAGGCACCAGCACGTCCATGAAGTCCTGCATGCCGCGCTTCGTGCCTCCCTGGCTGTGCGCGGCGAAGGTGAAGGCAGCGAATGCGGCCGGCTTGATGTGCAGCCCCACCGGATCGATGGGGTTTCGCTTGTGGAACTCCCACCACCGCAGGAACTCCTTGCGCGACATGGTCCCGCGCAGCTCGGCCACCGTGCGATGCAGATGGCCGGCCAGCACATGCCAGAACCAGTCCTCGCCCCGCTGCCTTAGGCGTTTCCCGCCTCGGCCTGGGCGTCAGCGGCCTTGTCGCCGAAGCCCGAGTGTTTCATGGCCACCTGCTGCAGCTCGGCCGCCACCAGCGGCTTCAGCTGTGCCGCCTGGGCGTCCGTCATCACCGGCTTGCCGTTCTCGTCGCAGATGGTCGCCGCGATCAGCTTGGCGCGATCGCCGTCCTGGAAAAGCTTGCGGAACTCCGCATCCGGCAGCTCACGCACGTGGAACTGCGCCTTGTCGCCGCTGGGCAGGGTGATGGTGTCCGCATGCACGTCCTTGGAGGCGAACATGCCCAGGCTGGTGAATGCCTGGAGCACGGATTGTTCGGTGGCGCGCGTATCGGTCGCCGGGGTGTCGTTGGTCTTGCTCATGGGCCGTTTCCTGAAATGGTGGCTGGGCACGCAGGCCGCGCACGGCTAACACGCGGGAGTTCCCGCGCACCCGGCCAAAGAGAAGGCCCGCCGTAGCGGGCCGAAAGAGAGAGAGAGAGAGCGCCGTTTATCTTGGTCAGGGACTGCCGTTGGGACGATTGGTCTTGACGGGGCCGGTGCCGCGGATCGTGATGGTTCCCTTCCAGATGTCGTTGTCGGCCACGTTCACTGCGAAGTTCTGGACGAAGCCCTGGAACTGCTTGGATACCACCGTGGTCGGCGGCGTGATCTTTCCGGCCACGGCGACCGGCTTGGGGACACCAGCCGTTTCGCTCAGCGGGGCGGCAACCAGGAAGTCCACCACGGCGCCGGTCTCGTGCAGCGCCTCGATCTTCTCGTGGTCGACCGGGTCGTAGTTGACCTCGATGGTGGTGCTACCAGTGGCTTTCCGGCCGGCGACGAACTGATCCCAGTCGTCGTCGAAGTCGGAGATATCGATCTCCGACGCCTGGCCGTCGGGGAACCCGACCGAGCGCAGGCGGGTCACCTTGATGACTTCGGCCGCGCCGATCGCGATGAACAGCTGAGAATGCTTGGACTTCAAAACGCCCATTGCGGTTTACCTCTTGTAGAAGCCCGGTCGCCGGGCACAAAAAAACCGGCTTGCGCCGGCGGTTGGGATTGCGAAGTTGGCCGGCTACCGGATCGCCAGCAGCCGCACGTCGAAGGAAATACCGAAGGCGCCGGTGTCGTCGTCATCCGGCGTGGGGTTGTAGGACTCGATACTGCCGTGTCGCTCCACCTCGTCGCGGATGGAAACGGCGGCGGCGTTCGCCTGGCTCGCGCCGTCGCCCCACACGTTGAGGCGAACGCGCCAGCCATCCGCCGGCGGAGGATCGGAAAGCTGCGCCAGCGGTGACCCGCCCACCACGCTCCACGTGGCGTAGGGCAGCGCCGCACCCTCTGGCGCCACCCCGGGCCACACGCGAATCGGGTCGCCCAACAGCGCGCGCACAGGACCGCTGGCCTGCAAGATCGATTGGATCAGAGGAACCATCACAGTACCCAGCCTTGCCGTTTCAGCGCGCGAGTGATCGCGATCCACGTTTCATTGATGATCGCCTGGGCCGCTTGCGGACCACGGGCCTCCGCCGAGGGCGTCAGGAATGGCTTTGCCGCCATCTTCTTCGTCCCGAACTCAACGTGGCGCCAGTAGTGTGCCCAGCCGGTAGTTTCATAAACCTTGCCGACGCGGCGCAGTCGCTGGTTTCGCTTCGTGTTCGAGTACTTGGCCTTTCGGCCTACCCGGACACCGACGGTGAAGTACTCACCGTCCTTGCCCACCCCTGCCCGGCGTCGGTTCCTCGCATTGGCCCTGCGGACCACGATTTCGCTGGCAAGGAAGCCGGAATGCTTCACCACACGGTTCCGGGCCTCATCACGGATGATGTTGCCGCCCTTGCGCATGCCGGTGCGCAGCGGCTTGCCACGGACCTCGTCCGGCAAGCCGCGCAGGGTAGTCAACAGCCCCCTCAGGCCATGAAGCTGTAGTTCCTCAGCCATCCGAGACCCCCGCATCCACCATGAGGTTGATGTGGCTGCGGGCAGTGGGATCCGGCAGCACCGCCCGAATGGCGTACACCTGGCCGTCGAACGTCACCCGCATGGTGTTGAGGACACCCGGCAGGTACGGGATCTCCATGCGAGCCGTCACCTGACCATGCTCGGCACTTGCCGCGGTGAACTCGCGCCCAGACAGCGGCACGACCTCCGCTGGCACGTCCCTGTGCCAGTCTGCCCAGGCCTTCCGGTCGCCGCCAAGCTGATCGCGCACCGTGGTGAAATCCTGCAGCGTGATCCGATGGCGATACTTGCCGGCGCGCCTCATGGCATCACTCTCCGATAGGGGAACATAAGGCGGTCGATCGTAGGGTTCTCGATCGTGCCTGCCGCAATGCCCGCCTCTCGGTTCGCGTAAAGGTCGCCGATCAACAGAAGCATCGCCGCGCGTAGCGGCGCCGGCACCGGGCCAGGAACGGTATCGAACAGAATCGGGTACTCCCCGGGACCGCTGGTGACGGTGCCTGGTTCAATCGGCAGCGGCGCGCACCGCTCGCCCACAGGACTCCATTCGTAGCTGGCCACCGCCAGCGCGTAGGTAGTCGCGCGCTCAACCACCTCGCGAGCGGCCACGATCAGGGCCTCGATCAGAAGGTCGTCGGCGGCATGGATCACAGCCAAGTGCGCTTTCGCTTCCGCCAAGCTCACCGGCTCTTCAGTGGCTGGGGTTCGCGTACGCAGCATCGATCAATCCCCTTCAGCGGACGCTACGGCATTGGGATGGGTGTCGATGAACCCGCCCGCCTCGATCGCCGGGGCATGTGCGGCTTCGAATTCCCGGACCTCGCCGCAACGCCCAAACGCGTTGTCGCTCAGCACCAACGCGCGCACCTTAGCGGTCGGCGGGGTGTGCGCCGTTGGGGCTTGCCCGTCCTGACTCTGGCCCTGGTCCTGGCCGGGTTCGCCGACCGCCTCCGCGCCAGGCGCTACCGCCGCGCCGCCTCCCCCGGCGGCGGAGGTATCGGCAACCGCTTCGGCCGTGATGCCGCCCGGCCCTGCGATAGGATCTCCGCTGTTGGCGGTGGCGACAGCAGCCTCCCCCGCGCTGGCCACCTCGGTGACAGACGCATCTGCCGCGGCAGCCGGACCCGCCGCAGCTTCGCTGACGGGCAGGGCTTGGGATTTCTGTTTTGCCATGGTCCTGCTCCTGGTACAGGCCAGGCGGTCAGCAGACCGCCCGGCCATTCAAGGGTGCCGGCTTACGCCGCGGCGCCGTGCTGGAAGGTTTTGACCGCGCCGCCTACGTCGATCAGGTTGCCGCCGGTCCGCATCCAAGCAAGGAAGCCCACCTGCCCCTTCTTGATGTAGGCCGAATCGTTGAAGCGGAACAGCGTCACAGCCATCACGTCGCGGATCTTGTAGTAGCTGAAGTCACCGAAGACGATCGACTTCGCGCCAGCTGCCGGGCTGGCCATGTGCTGGTTGATCTCGATATCACGGTTCAGTAGACGATCCGGAGCGCCGCCCGGATTGCCCTGTTCGTAGCCCGGCACGAAGATCGGGCGGCCGCTTTCGTCCTTGACCTTGCGGACCATCTTCAGCATGTCGTCGTGGAACATCCACTTACCGTTTGCGCGATATGCCGGGTCGATGCTGTGCTCGAGGTCGATCAGGTCGTCATACAGGATGAGCGGAACGGCGGACGCCGCGCCGATCTTGCCGTTGCTGGCGGCAGTGATGAGACCCATCGGCTGGCCGACGCCGGTGCCCACGGTGTAATGACGGTTGGTGACGCGCCCCAGCCGGGTCTGCAGGCGGCCGGTAATGAAGCCCTCGATGTCCGAGGTCGTGTCCTGCAGCAGCTCCCAGGGCACCGTGACGACCTTGGAGCTGTACTTGTGCACGCCCAGGCCCTTTGTGCCGAACTCGACGTCATCGTCGGTCGCCGACTGGTTCTCCGCCACGACCTCACCCTCTTCCGAGGTGCCGTCGCTGGTCGGGTACTGCATCGGCTCGCCGCCGGCAGTGCTGAAGACGTCCGCGACACGGCGCATGCCGCCGAAGTCCTTCAAGGCTTCGAGGATCTGAGCTGCGAGCGTGGTCGGGACGGTATAGCCGCCCTGTTCCGGGTTCACATTCGGGTTGCCGCTCATTGCGGCGTTGACCTGGGTCCAGTCTTCCGCGCTCAGGGCCTTGTCGCCACCACGAGCCCACTTGTCGAAGAGCTTGCGGTCCTGCGGACGCTCGCTGTTGCTGGGCGCGTCGTGCTCACGCACGCCGGCATCGCGCAGGTGGTTGTCTGCGGTCAGGTCCATGATCTTCTGGTGGCGCTCGATGGACGCGTCGATACGCTCGATTTCGGCGATGTTGGTGTCGTACTTGGCCTGGTTTTCGGCGGTCCAGGTATTGCCATCACCGGTGCTGGTGTCCAGCAGGTTGCGGGTTTCCTTTGCCAGCGCGGTGCGGCGCTCCCGCTCGGCCTGAATGTTAAGGGGCATGTGTCAGTTTCCTTTGGGCGAAAAAAAACCGCCTTGCGGCGGCTGATGAACTGCGGGCGGGAGTCGCTTACGCAGGCGCGCGCTCGAGCAGCGCAAGGCGCCGATCAAGCCCGGTTCGGTGAGCGGCGATGGCGGTATCGTCATCGCTCGCTGTGTTCTTGGGCTTCCCGAGCGCAGCCGGGGCGTTGTTGTAGGCCGAGAGATCCCAGCTGTTGCTGGCGCCCTTTTTGCCCACCACTTCAACCACGCTGTCGGCGAAGCCGTGCTGCACCGCCTCATCAGCGGTGAACCACGTCTCTTCGTCCATCCACTGCACAATCTGCTCGGTACTCTGGCCAGAGCGGCGGGTGTAGTCGCCAGCGAGGCCAGCATCGATCTTGGTCAGCAGCTCCCCGGTCTTCGACATCTCGGCCTTGTTGCCGATCGCAATCGTCCAGGCGTTGTGGATCATGAACTGCGCGCCTTGGCTGATTTCCACCTCGTCGCAGGCCATGCAAAGGCCGGTCGCGGCAGAGGCTGCGATGCCATCGACGTGGGCAACCACCTTGGCCTTGTGCTGAGCAATGGCCGTCATCATTGAGCGAGACGCGAAAACATCACCGCCCGGGGAATCGATCCGAAGGTGAATCGTCTCCACGTCCATCGCGGCCAGCTCACGCACAAAGGTGGTTTCGTCGATATCGCCCCACCACCCGCCAATCACCCCGTGCAGGTAGATGGTGGCCACGCCGTCGCCAGCTTCGGCGCGCAGCGGCTTGGAGGCGTTCGCGTTGTTACGCGCGAGCTGCAGTAGCTTCGGGATCGGCATCGTCATCAGTCCTATCTGGATCGTTCTTGTTGCCGGGCGGCTTGGCCGCCTCGGTAGGCAGGTACAGCGTGTCTCCGCCGGGGATCGGCGGCAGGTTCTTCAGGCGGCGAACCTCGTTGACGTACATCCAGCCTTGGGCGCCTGGTCCGCCGAGCGCCTTGCTGAAGTATTCCGCTTGGGCCTTGGAATCACCGGCCATGAAGCCGTCGACGTTGTGCTCCACGTAGAAGCGATCGGTCCTGAACAGCTTGCGGTTCAGCTCGTCCTTGACGCGCTTCAGATGGGACCCCAGCGTGTACTTCACGAATCCTATGCCCATGGATTCGATGCCAGTGCCGAAGCTGCTGGCCTTCGTCGTTTCACCGATCATGTGCGGCGGAACGCCGAAGGCGCGGGCGATGTCGATCACCTGCCACTGTCGAGATTCCAACAGCTGCTGGTCCACAGCGGACATGGTCAGCTCTTTGACGTCCAGGCCTTCCGTCAGGATCAGGGGGATGCGGCGGTTCCCTTGGATGCCCCCGTACTTTTTCACCCAAGCGTCGCGGAAGCTCTCCTGCATATCCGGCGTCATCTTGTTGGTGGCAGTGATCGCCACCTCCGGCTTGCCGCCCTCGCTGAAGAACTTGCCGGCGTGTTCGTCGCCTTGAATGGCGATGCCGATTCCGTTCCGGGCTCCCCACTGGATCACCGACATCGAAGAGACGCCGTTGAAACCGAAGCCCGGTATGTGCAGGACGTCGTCTTGATCCACCGTGAAGTAGCCGATGGTGTCGTGGAACGTGTACTGCAGCCGGCGGGGTTCCTTGGGGCTGGAGCGCTCCTGCTCCAAGATCGTTACCCTATCGCGCGGCCAAGGGATCAGCCCGGTTACCGTGCCGCTGCGGTTGCGGGTGGCGTAGGCGATGCCGTCTCCGCGCAACAGCATCTGGGAGATCATGAACTCCCAACCGGTGGATGCGGACCATGCCGGGCCGAACTGCTCGTTCAGAATCCACCAGTAATCGTGCTTGGCGCGCTGGCGACCGTCGTCCATCCGCTCGAATACCGGCAACGGCAGCTGTGCGATCGAGCCAGCGATCAGGTTCACGCAACTGTAGACAGCTGACACCCGCATCGCGGTCTTGTCGGTTACAACAGCGCCAGATGCCGTTGCGGGGTTTCCGAACACCTCAAACATCCGAAGATCGGACGAGGCCACGGTGTCCCCCTCAGTCAACGCATTTACCGTCGGAGCCTTGGCCCGGAGCGCGCGTTCTATACCGAGGGCAACGTCCAAGCGGTTGCGTGCGATTTTTGCGCTCATCAGTCCATCACCACGAAGCCCTGTTGAATTTGACCGGTGTCCTGCGCTTGCATCGCGCGGGCCATGGCCATGATCAGCGCCACTGCGCCGTCGATCTTGTTGTCGTTCGATTCCTTCCGGGGATACACGTGCTCCTTCGCGTCTATCCGCGCCACCACGTTGCCCATCATCCAAGTCAGCGCGGCGTTGCCGTCGTGCCACAGCTGGTGGGACAAGATCAGGGCCTCAACTTCCTTCATCGGCTCGGAGAGGTTGCGGACCGACTGGGCCATCTCCACCACTGGCAGGCCCTCTTGGCCAAGCCTGGTCATGACGTAGGTCGCTTGGGTCGGATCGAAGGCGATGTCCTGAATGTCGATCCCTCGCGCCGCCAGCTCTTTCAGCTCTTCCTCGATGAACGCGTAGTCGGTCATGTTCCCTGGCGTTGCTACCATCAGGCCTTCCAGCACATACAGCTGGTAGCGCTCGTTTTCCTCTACCGCTGCTTCCGGCACGTAGAAGCGCGGAACAACGTAGAAGGAGCCGTCCTTCTCGAACAGCATCACCACCGCCGCAACGTCCAGCTTCGATGCGAGATCGACGCCGACCCAGCAGCGGCAGCCGTCGAAGTCGTCGAGGTCGAACGACCGCTTCTGCCGCTGCCACGCCAGCATGTTCATCCAGGCGAGCTTGGCGCCCACCCAGTCGTTTAGGTGCTTGGTACGGAAGGCGCTTTGCTTGCTGGCAGACCGTTTGGCCTGCGCCAGCTGCGCCAACAGGAACTCTTCGAATACCGAAACGCCGTAGTTGGGGTTGGCCTTGCGCAGGCTCGCCGGATCGTCCCACCGATCGCCCTCGTCGATGCCGAAGATCATGCCGAAGATGGTTTCGTCGGTGACCTCGCCTTCCAGAATTCGGATCACATCGCGCCGCTTCTCGTAACACGGCCCGCCCAAGTTGGTCCCGGCGGTGGTGATGATCCCCAGCAAGGGCTGCTCTCGCGCGCCCATGCCAGTCTGCATCGCATCGACCATGTGGTCGGTGTCGTGCTCGTGGTATTCGTCCACCAGCGCCGCGTGCGGGCTGGACCCGTCACCCGGCTTGCCGATCATTGGCTCGAACTTCGACATGTCCTCCATGACAAACATGGAGCCGGGGTTCTTCGGGTTGCCCGACTGCTCGATGCCGAAACGCGCACGCAGCGCGGGCATCTTCTGGACCATCTGCCAAGCCGGCCGGTACACCTCGAAGGCCTGCTTTTCGCTGGTCGCACCCGAGTAGATCTCGGCACCGGCCTCGCCGTCGGCCGCGAACAGGTACAGGCCCCGTGCAGCAAGGCGAAGCGACTTCCCGTTCTTTCGGGGGATCTCTTCGTAGGACTCGCGGAACCGGCGCATGCCGGTGGACTTGCGGACCCAGCCGAACAGGTTGCACTCGATGAAGTGCTGCCACGGCTCGTACACCAGTCGCTGTTTTTTCGCCGCCCACTTGCCCTTCGTGTGGGGCATCAGCTCTTGGAACTTGACCGCGCGATCGGCCTTGGCCGCGTCGTACTTGTACGGCCAGTCAGGGCCCGTGCGCTTCAGGTCATCCAGAAACCGCTGGCAAGCCAGGATGATGTACCGTCCAGCCGGAATCTTCCCGGCCACCACGCTGCGTGCGTAGGCCTTGGCAGATTCGCTCGGGGTCATGCATCAGAACTCGTCGAATGGATTGCCCTCCTGGGGCTTCTCGGTCCCAAGCTTCTGGCGATCCGCCGGCGTGAGGCCGAGCCGCGCCAGGCAGCCGATCAGGTGCGAGTACTTGGCCGCCTTGAAGTCGGCACGGTTGGCGCGGAACTCAGCTAGCAACGACGCGGCCACCTCCATGACGAACCGGTCGGCGCTGGTCAGCACCCCTGGCAGCGAGCACTTGTCCAGTTCCTTCCAGACGTCGACCACGTCGTCGGGCAGGTGCCCCGGTGGCTTGCCGAGTGCCTTGCCGGTGGTCGGGGCAACCTTCTTGTAGCGCTGGGGGTTCTTCTTCTCGGCCCCTTTCAGCTTGGCCAGCTCGGCCGGCTGCTTGTGCCTCGCCATCGCGCCCAACCTCGAAATTCAAATTCTGTGGAAATGCCACCAAAAGAGGGCGCGCGTATCGCGAGGCGTTCAGCCTCAACTTTCACCCTCCCCCCTCCCTTGGCGACCTCCGCCGTGGAACGCGTCGCGGCCGTTGGGGTTCCACGCGGGCCGCCCGAACCCGCCGTTCTCGCGCGCGGTCTTCGCGCTGTGGCAGGACCTGCAGAGGGACTGGTGGTTGCCCGGGTCGTTGTTGGCGTCGTCGCCGTCGATGTGGTCTACATCCGTTGCCGCCTTGACCATGCCCAATGCAGAGCAGTGTCGGCACAGCGGCTCACGCGCCAGGTGGGCAGCCCGCATCTTTCGCCATGCGGCCGAATTGGTCGGCAACGCCCTCCGGGTCTGCCGTCGCCTCACCTGTCTTGCGTCTTCCTTATAGGGCTTCCAGCCGGTCGGCCGGTGCTGGGCGGGCCTCGTCGGCATCAGTACGGCTTCCCGTCCATGTCGGTGCGCTGCGGCTCTGCCGCGGCGTCGGCGTCCGGCACTGGCACGCCCACCTCTTCGTCCAGCAGCAGCACGACCGACTGCGTGAGCAGTCCGATCTGTTCAGCCTGTTGAGCGATCTGTCGTCCCTGCTCCACGATCGTGGCGTGCTGCTGCTCGGCCAACGACAGTAGGCGGTCTATGCGCTCGTCCATCAGAACTCCTCGACGGCCCAACCGCCTCCGTCCCGCTTCGGCTTCACCCGGACCGCAATGAAGCGCATGGGGTAAAGCGCGGCAGCCATCTTGATCTTGACCCTGGCATCGTCCATCCAGAAGCCTTTGACCTCGTGCAGCTCCATCACGCCATCAGCGGCTAGCACCGCAAAGTCGGGCGTGTAGAACATGCCGTCAGCCAGGCGCAGCTTGATGCCCTCGAACTTGTGCCACTGGATCTCACCGGTGGCCTCTAGCTGGCGTAGCCGCTCCGCGTAGGCGGCCTCGGTCTTGTTCATCTGGCCGACCTTGAGCCGGCCAAGCGCCAACATGGCCTTGCCCTGCCCCGCCATCAGCGCGGGCTGCGGCGGCGGACCTGGGCCTTGGCCTTCTTGCTCTTGGGCAGCGGAGGCAGGCGGTCCTGCACTTCGATCAGCACCCCATTGATCGCGGCCAGATGACTGGTGAGCGAACTGATCTGCGAGCCGGCAGCGGAATCGACATCCTCGCCGTGCGCCTTGACCGCGGCGAGCTCGCAGCGCAGGGCCTCACCGTCCACCTCGAGGGCGCGCAGGCGCTGTGCGAGCCGCTGGGAGGGAGTCGGCCACAGGGTGACGCCGAGTACTTTGATGGTTCGGGACATGGTGATCTCCAAGGATCAGGGGCGCTTGGCGCCGTTGATGGCCGTCTCGACGGCCCGGTATCGGTCTACGGTCTCGTCTCGCTCGGACTGGGCGAGTTCGCAGGCCCGTACAATTCCAGCCGCACCGAGCCGGCGTAGTCGGTCTTGTTCTGCAGCCGCTGCGGCAGCGGCGGCACCGTCGGCCAGGCGGCTGGTTTCGCAACTGGCCCAGTGGCCGCGCAGGCGGCCAAGCTCACCGTCGCGGCCAGCAATAGCAGCCGCGATGCGCTCTTGATAGTCAGCATTGATCTTTTCCTCTCGCTCGTCGGCGGTATCTCCCGCCTGCTGGACGCCTGCCATCTGTTCCTGATCGACCGACCGCGCCACCTGCTCTCCGGCCAAGGCTTCCCGTCCGTCAGCCACCTCGGCCCTGGCGGTACTGAGAGCCGCGCGATCGCCGCGCCAGGACCAGCCTGCAGCGAACGACAGCACACAGCACACGGCCCATGCGATCAGCAGCCCAACGACCACGTGGCCCCGGCTCATGGAGCAAGCTCGGCAACGCACTTAGCATGCCGCTCCAGCTGCCGATCCCACACGCCCCAACACACCTTGTTAGGCTTGCCGTTGATCAGCGTCGAGCAGTCGTATCCGCCGGCGTGCTTCCACAGCAGAAGGGCATCACAGGCGGCACGGTAGTTGCCCACCAGCAGTTGGCGCCGCATAGAAGATGCCTGCCAGTTGCCTGTCCCGTATTGGTACGTGAAGTCCAGATAGAGGTCGTACTCGCCCTGGGTGAGGTAGACGCCAGGTAGCGAGGCGCGGAACCGCTTTTCCTCACCGGCGATGTGCGCCTGAGCAGTGTGCAGGGCGCGATCCGGAGTGATTCGATCACCGAGCCGCACCGGCGTGCCGTCGGCATGGAAGGTCGAGCCGAAGCCGACGGTGGGGCGGTCGTTCTTGGTGGGGATGACGGCCGTATCGGTGTAGCCCTCCCTCGATACGATCGCGACCAAGCCGGCCGCGCTCAGGACCAGAAGCGCCACCAGCGACCGACCTGGCGCGCCACCGGGCCCGCTCATGCCTTGGTCGCCTTGGCAGCCTGCCGCCACTCGCGGACCCAGCGCCAAACCAGATAGGTGATCTGGCCGACCAGGTACACGACGGTCAAGATCACGACCAGGCGATCGAGGTTGACGCCGCCGGCGACGGCCCCGGCCACCGCGACCGGCGGCGTGACCTTTGCCGCAGCACTCGCCGCGGTGCTGATGATTTCGTCCCGCATGGTTGCCCCGTGGATTGTCCGGTTCGGCATATCGCCCCTCCCGGTTTGGTCAATAGGTGCCCGCCCCTCTGCCGGCTTGGCGCGAGGGTTAATCCGGTCTGGGAAGCGGGCAAAGAAAAAGCCCCGGCTGTGGCCGGGGCTTGCGTCTGGATAGTGGCAAGAATGCCCCTGTTTCCGATGACCCTTCAAGTCATCGCTATGCAGCGCGCGAAAGCGCCTGACTGAACTGCCGTGCAGCTTCGTTCTCAGCCGCGCGCATCTGGATGAGCATCCATTCGTACACCGGCTGCCAGAACCTGCTGTATGCCGAGCAATCGGCCCCGATGGCTGCTGCACGCTTCCTGCCGCTCAGCTGCTCCAGGCCACTGCCATCGCATGCTTCGCACTCCACGACGCCGGTGCCCTCCGGCGCAGCCTGTGTCCGCGCCCCTTCGCATCGCTTGCAGCAGCCGGCAGCAGCCATTTCGCCGATCACAGCCACGGCCAGTCCGCCAAGTTGCTCCATGGTGCTGATGGGCCAACACAGCGCGCGCGTGGCCTCCAGCTTTGCCTCAGCGCGCGCAAACTCCCGGCGCTGCATGTCCGTCACCGCGTTTCCCGCCCAGCCCATGCAGGTTTTGGCGATGCCGTATTCCGTACGCGCCAGGCTCAGCACCTGCTGGTGTCGGTTGTATTCCGGAGCCACCAGCGCGATGACGGCCTTTCGCAGATGGTCGATGCGGCGCGCTGCACTCTCCGGCCACCACAGGGCCTCCAGCAGCTCACGCCCCAAGCCGGCAGGCACCATACCCAGCGCTGCGGCAATGTCCTGCGTGGTCAGGTCCGGCGTGCCGCCACGGCCGGTGTCGAATTTCACCGTTGTTGGCCCCATCCGGCTGGACAGCAGCTCACGTACATTCCCCATGGCCTTTCCCCTTGTGCTCTCGTCGATTGATTTCACGGCGCAGCGCGCGTGCCCGGCGCAGTGCCTGCTGTGCCTCGCGGCGTACGGCTGGGGCGGTCCACGCCCTCGTCCATCGCATCGCGGCTATGTCTTGCTGGATGCTGCTCAGCAGCGCCAGCGCCTTGTCGTCGTAGCGGGTCAGGTCCATCCGTCCAGCTTCTTCCCAGTGCGTCGCACCGATCGCGACGCCTGCACCTCTATCCCGGCCGTTCCCAGGCCGCAGTCAGGCGCTCGACCTCGCCGCCCCTCGCCTTCCAGTGCTCGAACGTCTCGAAAACGGGCTTGGCCGCTGGAGCCGCCAAGACAGGCTTCGGAATCATGGCGGCGCGCACCCCGACCGTCGCACCGCGCGCAGCCCTAGCCCTCTCCGCGCGCCGGCGGTTCCTTACCTTGGTGCGCTCTGCCCTCTGCGATTCCGTCAGCCGTGGCCGAGCCATCGTCGCGCCGCTTCTGCGGAATCGGGCGTTTTCACGCTCGCCCTGCCTGAGCAAGTAGCCCCGTGCGACCAAGTAGCGCAGCACGCTGCTGATGCGCTCCTTGCCGCACTCGATGTCCATGCCATCGGCGGCCAGCTTCTCGTACAGGCTGGCGTAACCCAGTCCCTCCGCCGGGGCCTCGTCGAACGCCGAACGAACCTGATCGGCGTATGTCTTGTTGCTCTCGCTCACGCAGCCATCCTGATTTCGTTGATGTAGGTCTGTTGATCGATCAGCTCGTCGTCCGAGCCGAATGCCTCGTGAAATTTCTTCGACCAGTGCAGCGGCGGTCCCCACCGGTCCACCATCTGCTGCTGGGTCATGTGCTCGTGCCGGTAGCGCTGGTGATGCCATTGGCACAGCGCGTAGCCGAAGAAGTGGCCGCGCCGGAAGTTTCCCGACTTGGCGTGGTTGTATTCACAGCCGTAGACGACGTGGCGCTGAGCCATCAGGCCCTCGGAGAACCGGACCAGACAGGCCATGCAGGGGCCGGTCTTGGCGAGCTCGATCCGTGCGGCCTCGGCCTTCGTCGGAGGTGGAGCGCTGGACCACATCAGGCCGCAGCCTTGGACTGGGCGGCGACTTCTTCCAGCTCGACGGCTTTCGCCAGGTAGTAGTCGTGGCGGTCCTTCCGCACCACTGCGCTGAACTGAAAGTCCATCAGGGCCTGCGCAGCGGCGGCACGCCACAAGGGCGCCTCCCGAGCGGCGCTGAGGCGGGGGTCGTGGACGAAGATGTCCAGCTGGTTGTTGTCCGAGCGCATCAGGCGGCCAGCTCCCGTGCCAGTTCCTCCAGACGCGCCAAGATCTTCGCGTTGGCACCTGGGGAGGCCTCGACCTTCCCAGCCAACAGGGCCACCGCGTTGAAGGCCGGCGTCGCGGCGGTCAGCTGCAGGTGGTCCCTCACCTGGTCGTGGGCCAGCAGCCCCTTGCTCACCGCATCCGTGAGCGCCGCGTTGCGGCTGGTGAGGTCGAAGCCCAGCGACGGGCTGTAGCTGGCCGGCAGGCGTGCAGCGCGCGCATCCTTCAGCAGACGGGCGTAGGTCTCAAGGAACGCGGGCCGGGCGGCGATCTTGTCGCCGGCCTGCACCAATGGCAGCGCGGTGTTCCATGCCTGCTGGGTGAGCGTGGTCCAGACCACGGTATTGCGCTCGTCGGCTGCCTGAATGGCCACCGCCCAAGCTTCGTTCGGTGCGGGGTGGCCGTCGTCGATGCGCTCCAACACTGCGGCGAGGGACAGGCGACCCTTCAGTTCCCGGCGGCACCCGGCCAGCGAGCGCTCCAGCACCGCCATCGAGTAGCAGGACAGGTCTTGCACCATGTACGCCGCTGCGATCGGGCGCAGCTGGTCGCCAATCACCTCGGCCGTCGCCATCAGGCCCTTGACCAGGTCTTCTTGCTCGCGGTCAGACAGCATTGGTCGGCCTCCGGCTGCGCAGCAGCTCGATCGCTTCATCTGTGGCGCTCAGGTTCGATTGGGTCTGGTCGACGTGCTGGGCGCTGGTCGTCGTGACCTGCCGGCCAGTGGCCCACTGCGTCCGGTATGCCTCGGCCCCGACCAGCAGCACGCCCAGGTCGTGCATCCGCTTCACGGCGTACTGCTCGTTGACGCTCAGGAACCAGCCGGCCACGTGTGGCGCCTCTTCCCGGCCCAGCCGCTTCACCAAGTCCCGCACGTTGGTGTTCACCTTGGCGTTGCGCACCGGGTCCACGCCGTGCCGCAGACGGTAGGCCGTGCGGTAGGCAGCCCACGTCTGCTTGCAGGCTTCCTGCATCTGCGCTTCGAGGGCCGCCTTGGACAGCGGCGCGGCCAGCGCCGGAACTGGCGGTTCTTCTGACGGTTCAATGGGGGTTATATGACGGTTAGGCGGCACGGGGCGCACCTCCAGACCTGCGCCCCCTGCCTCACCCCCTGCACCGGGCGCATCCCCGGGTGCAGCGGGCGCACCCCCTGCATGGGGCGCAGCACCTGCCCCCGGTGCATCCCCCGTTTTTCCGGCCTTTCGCTTGCTCTTCGAAGGGGCAGCGGAGGCATCGAACTTCGCCGGAGTGACCGCATAGACGTTGCTGCTGTTGAAGCGGCGCTCACGCGACAGCAGGCCCACCAGCTCGAGGTGATCCATTGCATCGCGCACAGCGCGCGCCGACATGCAGCAGCGTTTAGCGATGGTCCCGATGGCCGGCCAGCACACGCCGTCGTCGTTGGCCTGATCGGCCAAGGAGATGAGCACAGCCTTCTGTGTGACACTCAGACTCTGCAACGGCCAGCACTGGCTCATGATGATCGTAGACATGGTTTAGACCGCCAGGGTGTAGTTGTCGCCCGGGGCAACAGGCCACCAGGTGCACGCGCTGCGGCCGCTGACCGGGCACGGCATGGCCGGGCCGCGCCATACCTGCTTGCTCTTCAGCAGCTCTGGCAGGCGGCGCGCCAGCATGTAGCGGTCCAGGCCGGTCACGTCGGCCAGCTTCATGCTGGTGAGTCCGGGGTGCTGCTTCACAGCGGCAGCAGCCTTGGACTGCTGGTCACGCTGGATGCCGCTGGCAGCCAAGTAACTCCCGGCCTCATGGCTGGTGCTGATATCGGTCGAACGGGCCAGATGGCTCATCGGTTTGCCCTCCCCTTGGCGGCAGCGCGCGCAACATTGCGCTCCAGGCGGTGCGCCATCGTTCGCAGCGCGCGGGCCTCGCTCACCATCAGCGCGGCTTCGTCACTGTCGATCTGGCGGTCACCAATCGCATCGACTGCGGTCCCGGTGAGGCGCCCGACCCGCGTGGTGATTTCCAACAGCTTGAGCTGCACCGCGGCGATCTCGTCGGGCCAGCCGCCTTCTGGTGCCGGCGGCACCAAGTCAACCGCCATGCCGAACTGGCCGGCAAGCGCCTGCATCCACTCCAAGGCGTACTCGCTACCGCCGGCCTTCTCCTGCATCCACTCGGTCAGCAGCTCGGCAATCTCGATCGTCACCGACTCACCCTCGGTGCCATTGAGCTTCGAACGCAACGTCTCCGGGTGCATGGACTTGCCGCGGCGGTCGGTCAGCCATTTGGCAGCCTCGATGACACCGCCCGGCGTCTTGCGCACGGCATTGTAGAGGCAGTCGAGCCAGTTAATCGAGGAAGTACGGCAGGTCATGGTTCACCTTGGGAAGACGGGTGTTTCAAGGTTTCGAGCTGGCCCGTCATGGCGCACGATTGGCGTCATGGACGAATTCAATTCAGGGACGATGGCCAGGGACGGCCAGTCAGGCGGCGTGGACGCCGAGGTCGATACGGTCGGCATCCGGGTCGTCCGGCGCCGATGTGGCCGGCGGCGGCTGTTCCTGCACACCGAGCAGCTGCAGCACCTGCGGCAAGGCCGGAACGCGGTCATCCTCTGGCCAGGCTTCAACCTCAGCCGCCGGCAGCTTCAACACTTTCGCCAGGTGCGCATCGGTCTTCAGGCCCAGCTTGGCCCGCAGCGCGAGCTTACTTATCCGGGTGTCCACCACGGCCCGAATCTGGACCGAAGTCATGCTCAGCGCCGCAGGATCACCAAAAACGTCCGGGCGGAGATCGTGCCGCGAAACACCCGTTGCGGCCTCAATAGCAATGCAGCGCTCGGCAGGTACGCGTTGTCGGTCGTACCAACCGGAGATCGATGGAGGCTTGATTCCAAGAAGTTGGGCCAAAGCCAGCTGACTGCCGGCGGCTTCTACAGCTTTGTCGAGGGCGGGCATGTTCATAGCGCCATTAGCGCACAGCTAACGGCAACTCGCAAGTCTTTGGCTAACCAAATCAGATTAGTTACCAACTAACCTTTTCCGCATGGACATTGCCGAAATCCGAACGCGCAACTTCAGAGCCCTGATCGCAGGACTAGAAGCGCGCGGCATCACCCGACGCCGCGACCAAGGAGCCAAACTTGGTGGCTTCCTGTCCGCCTCGTACGTTTCCCAACTGCTCGCAGGAAAGTACATAGGTGACGACGTAGCCAAGAAAATCAGCCTGGCTGTAGGCAGCGATCACGGCTGGATGGACCGACCGCAGTGGATCGAGGATGGGATCACTCAAATCTCACCGATCTTAGAGACTGAGACGCGCCCGGGCTATGTTCGCTTCGACGTTTTCGAAGGGGGCGCAGGGATGGGTGCAGGGATGGTGAACCAGGACTACCCCGAGGTGGTGCATACGATCGAGGTGGCCGAGTGGGAGGTTCGCCGGAAGCTGGGATACCTGCCAAAGCCTGGTCGGATCCAACTGATCACCGGCCGTGGGCCCTCAATGAAGCCCAAGCTCGAAGATGGGGACATCATCTGGATCGACACGAGCTGCAACTACTTTGACGGCGACGACTACTACCTGATCAACATAGGCGGCGAGACCCAGATCAAGATGCTGCAGAGGCGCGGTGACGGCATGTACGTCGTAAGCATCAACCCAGACTTCCCCACGTACCGGGCGGACGAGGGCGAAGTCACCGTGCTGGGCAAAGCGTTGATCCATGCAGGCTTGCGGCGGTTCTAGTTAACACATTTTTAACTACTCGTGTGCAAAACGTCAGCACTTGGACTGTTGGGGCGCGCTAGACTTGCGCCTGATGGACCCGCCATCTCGAGAAGAAACGATGACCAGCCCACTGCGAAAGAGCTTAGAAGCGCTGACCCGAAAGGATCAGAGCCTATCTGTTGCTCGGAAGGCGATCGTCGACTTTGCAGAGGAAGTCATCAAAGTGACGGAACGCAACACGAGTGATCGTGATCGAATCAATAAGGAAATGAAGAATGGCGCCAGAGCAGGATCAAGAAGATTTCGTATATGACTATCTCTATCTCGACAAGGCCAAGCTGAGCTACTTCCTAGCCCAGCTTGACGACAACGGCGTCGCTGCCACGGCGAAGACAGTCCAGAGCATCACCGGGATTAATAGCGGCGAGATCAAGGGCAGTCTCAAAATTGCTGCGGCATCAGTGAAAGGCGAAGAGGGCCACTCGTCTGCCTCGGAACTGAATTTCGATGCCTCCTGGATGCTTCCATCGAATGTCTTGGCCGTGTTAGATGACCATAGCCTTTTGCATCGCGGGCTCACGGACAACATCGGCCAGATTGTATTGGTGTCTGGTGAGCTACGGATGTTCGACATTGAGCTTGTTAAACGGCTCTGGGACGGCATCGTGGCCTTCATGGCGCATGAACAAGCTCCAACAAAGAACCCGAAGGCAGCGTCTGCTGAAAACAAGAAGATGCAGATCGCGGGCAAGATCGTGAAGGATCTGCCGGCCGCGCTGCAGTTTTCGTTGCTGACTCACGATGGAGACGAGATATGGTCTCAGCTGGAATCCAAGTCGATGACTGTCGATCCTCATGGGATGACGCTGAAGCATGGACCTAGCATTCAGGGGGAATGGCACGTGGTGGCTGTGGTCGATGCCGTTCCGGGCGCCTCCCCGTTTGAGCGTGGGCAGACCACATCTCAGTTCATGGAGATGATGGGCCCGCTGATGGGAGGACTGCAGACGATAATTGGACGACCACACGCTGCTTACGGCGTGACGCCGCTGATGATCTTCCGAAAGTGTCACTGAGCACTCTAACTGTTCACCAAAAAACCTCCGAGCTGCGGAGGTTTTTTTTTGCGAGACAGGAGGCTGAACGTAAGTCGCGACTGTTTCGCTGCCATCTTGCTAATTAGCTGATAGCTGTTGACTAATTGTTAGTTGCTCGCTAACGTTCTCTTCGTCGCCCCAGTAGCAGCCCATCCGGGCCGGGGCACGGAGACTTCATGGCCACCCTCACCCTCAGCAGCTCGACCGGGCCTGTCCGGTTCGAAGCGCAGCCCATCTCCAACAAGGTCGCGATGCACGTCGGTGCCGCCGGCCGCGTCTACCTGACCGCCGACGAAGCCGACACCGCCGCCGCTGAGCTGCAGCGCGCGGCGGCCGAGCTCCGCCAAGCCACCAGCAGCGAGGTGGCCGCATGATCGCCATCGATCTCGCTACTCACCCGAAGCTCGACGATCGATTCGAGCACGTGCGGCGCCGCATCGGCGAATTGCTTGCGTACATGGACTCTGCCAACAAGCGCCCGAACGAAGTCCGCATCTATCCGAACGACCACAAGCACATCATCCGGTCGGCCAACTCCCAGTTGCGCAAGAAGGCGAAGGATCAGGATCGCCTCGAGAACGAGCGGAGGAAGGCCGATGGCCTTCCCGGCAAGGTAAAGAGCGATGCGGACAAGGTCGGGTCTATCAACTACGCCGGAACGCCAGTGGTGCCAGGGGCCACGAACAGTCGCCCCAGGAAGGTGAAGCCGTGAGCATCACGACCGCCGAGCAGTTCTACCGCGCCCAGTCCGTCCGCCGGCAGGCCATCGCATGCGGCTGGGATTCCCGCGCCGCTGTCGGCCAGCTGGTCCGCGCCGGGTATTCGAAGGAAGTCCAAAACCGCATGGCAGCGCGCGCCCTCGCCGCCCGTCCTGCGCCGGGAGGCGATGCAGCATGAGCGGGATCGACTTCGCCTTCGGCCTGATTGTCGGCTTCACCGCCGGTGCCATCGTGGCCGCCGCCTGGCTGCAGCGCCGCCACGACGAGCACTTCGCCGCCCTGATGGAGCAGATCCGATGCGCGGGCTGATCCGCCACTGGCGTGCCGGCGGGCTGGCACTGCTGGGCGCCCTGCTCGCGGCCGTCGCCTTCGCCATGGCCTGGGCCGGCATCGAAGACACCGGCGTCTACCTGCTCATGGGCGCTCTGCTCTGCGCCACCCAGGTGCCCGACGCGTGGAGGCGCGGCCGCGATGGCTGACCCGACCGTGGCCTCTACCGTGCGCGCCATGCGCCGCGCCGGCGCTGCCGGCGAGCCAGTGCCGGCCGAGGTTGCCGCTGCCTGGGCAAAGGTCTTCATGGAGCAGCTGTATGGCATGCAGAAGCCGGTGCGCTACGAATGCCGCCGACGCGGCAGCAACGACCCATGGGAAGAGGCCGAGCCAGGCGACGTGACGCACCCGCGCCGCCGAGCCCTTGTGATCCGCGCGCTCTACCTGCACCCGCCGGTCGCCAAGCAGCAGCACCGCTGGCCGCCGGGCAGCAACGGCCAAGGCCACTGCCTGGACTGCGACGAAGCCCAGTGGCTCGCAGCGCCGGAATGCCGGCCGCACGCCCCGCTCCGCGACCACCGCTCCGCCATGCCCTTCCGCATCACCTGGGTGATCGAGCCGCTCGAAAAGCTCCACTACCTCGCCAAGCACCTCAATCCTCTCGCCCGCGACAAATGGCGAAAGGAAGCCACCTACCTCATTGACCGCATCAGAGACCACGAGAAGGGAAGCCAGCCATGACGACCGACAGGCACACATCGATCTTGCTGATAAGCGGTTCCGTCTCCCTCAGCCAGGAGCAATCTCATGCAGATGGGTGGGCAGGCTACGGACGTACTCGCCACCCATCTGCTCTGCGAGAGATTCTGCAGCGCTCAGCGTCGAATGAGGGGCAGAGGTCTCGATCGTCCGAAGATGGCTCCCATCTCTCGCAAAGATGTGAACGACACCTTGGAAATGCATACCCCGATCGACTGCAGACACCACCAGCTTGTAACCAAGCACATCCCTTCTGTACGCCACGGTCGCTCCTTGAGTTCGCTACATCAGAATCTTACCGGGAGATTGGCGATGTAGCCTTCGGCTGCAGCGACACCGAGCTGCAGGGCATCGCCCCTGCCCAGAATCCTGCCCGGGCGCCTAGTGGGCACCTGCTCGCCATTCACGGTAACGCTGTAGTCGAAGGCCCCTGCCCCAACCTCCGTGACGAGCACGACGAAGGCGTGCCCGGAGAGAGTTCCGCGGAGGGTCCGGCGCGAGGGGGTCGGTGTCATCGAGACGATTTGCTGAATTGGCGGCCGCACTTTACGCCGTCGCCCCGGCCCTTGGAAGAGCAGCTGCCCAACCATCCCACCACCCTGGCCACCGTCAAGCCGCCGCGTAACCGGCGCACCAGGCTGCGGGAGGACGCGTGATGCGCAAGCAGATGCCCGACTTCCGAGAGATGGGGCGCGAACTGGCCTGCCTTTCCGGCATCCAGCTCGATTCGATCACTCCGAAAGATGCTCGGCTTTGGGAGGCCCGCGGCCAGGCGCTTGAATCGCTGGCTGCCGGCGACATGGATTCCGCGCTGCGGGTCATGGGCATGGTGTCCTCCCGGAGCATGGAAGAAGAGGAGGCACGGGAGATCGCAGAAGCTGCGGTATCAGTTCGCCTCGCTGCAGGCTGGACGCGGGAAATGCTCATCGATAGCACCGAGCGCGGCAAGGCTGCATGTGGCCGGGGCTACTACCTCTTCTGCTCCGGGGCGATCGCCGTGTGCTACTTCCCGATGGTCTGCATCACCGATATGAACGGCCGCGGCTACCACTTCCAAATCGCGCGAGACCTGCTTCACGAGCGAGAGGCCTGCCCCTTCGCAGTCCGTCGCCCAATCGCGCCGTATCAACTGGAGTTGTTCGCATGATCGCCGCCGGCTTCCCCCTCGCCCGGCACAGGCTGCTGTGCTTCATGCGGGAGCACCTGCTGATCGCACGCCGCGTGCGCCTGCATGGCCCGGACAGCGGCGGCCTGCTGGATCCGCCGTTCTGGCATTTGATGGATCTGGCCGCGGCCAACCGCCGCAGGCTGCTGAATTTGATCGCAATCGAGCGTTCGGTGCGCGCCGCGGCGCCGTCTCTCCCCGCACAACTGGAGCTGTTCGCTTGAACATGACCCCATCACTTGGCCTAGGAGCCTTGGCGTTCTCGACCACCATGGAGGTCCCGCACATCGCCAAGCGCGAGAGGCCGCTGGCCCAGCACGACTATGCGGACTATGGCTGCGTCCGCTCGGTCATGGAATTCATGAAGTGGGCGCACGAACAGGACCGCTTCCCGACGGTCCCGGCTGTGCAGAACCGATTCAACGTCAGCAAGGCAACGGCTTACAGATGGACCAACGCCCTTGCTGAGACATACGGCATCGACTCGCCGGTTCGATCCGGCCCAGGCATCTTCGAATGACTGCCGCCAATCTGGAGATCTCCCCATGACCCAGCGACACATCAGCCACCCCGAGCCGCTGCAGGCCTGCGCCGCCGGTCACAGCGCGCGCCATATCCACGACCTGCGCAGCATCTCCGCCGGCGGCGGCCACTTCGTCGAGTGCCGGTGCCGCGCGACCAGAAAGCATTCAGAGCCCGGCCAGGCCGTGGCCGAATGGCAGCGCATCAATCGCCCTGCCCGCAGCGCACGCAAGGTCATGCCCTCGATCGCCGCGCCCGGGGCAGACAACGTTGTGCAACTGGACTTTAGCCTGGCTCCGCCAGCTCCGCCCAGGCGAGCAGGAACAGGAGGTGGCCATGGGCGCCGCTGAAAAGCTCGACCTATCAGGCAAGGACTGGCTGACGGTCGAGGAAGCCGCGCACTACTGCGGCGTCTCCAACAGCCAGTTCCGCAAGAACGCCCTGAGCTACGGCCTGACGCCGCGACGCTTCATGGGAAAGCAGTTGTACGAAAAGGCGGCACTCTATGCCGCGATCGAAGGTGCAGAGGAATGGCAAAGGTTCGACTCTACTGGCGTGGCACAAAGGCCTATCTCGACTGGGCGGAAGGCGGTGAGCGCTTTCGCCGGTCCATTGGGCAACCTGACGCCCGTGAGGCGGAGAGAATTCGTGCCGCGAAAGAAGCCGAGCTGACGCACGGGGTTCGAATCTTGGCGCGCCTGCCCAAGGTCCGCGATTATCTGGAATGGTATCTGGACTGGTACGAAGCGGAGCACCCGACCACCATCACGAAAGCCCGAAGCGAGGTGAAGCGCTTCATCGAGCGCTTCGGCCACCGTCCGATCGACAGCGTCCGCGCGGTCGAGGTAGAGCAGTACAAGCGCTCCAGGCTGCTGGACGACAAGGCTGCAAAGGAAACTGTGGGAAAGGAGATTCGACGGCTGAAGGCGGCGTTCAACCGCGGCGTCGAATGGAAGGAACTTGACGTGAACCCGCTTGCATCGGTCAAGGCACCTCGGGGCGTGCGGAGCGTAGCGGTCAAGTTCTATGATCGAGCGGCGATGCGTCGCTTGTACCGGGCAAATCCACAGCGGGCGCCTCTCTGGATGTTTATGGCTCACACTGGGCTGCGCCGGGGCGAGGTCATCGGGCTGGAGAAAAGCTCCGTCGTTGGTGGCCGCGTTCTGGTGGAGAGCGACCCGGACGAGACCGGCGCAGGGCGCACCAAGTCGGGCAAGTGGCGGGAAGTTCCCCTTAACCGCTACGCCAGATGGGCACTTCGGCACCTCCCGGACCCACTGGTGACGGTCCACAAGGACACAGTGTCCGACTGGTTCAAGAAGGACTCTGAGCAGGCTGGCGTAGGCGGTCATCTACACAGGTTGCGGCACACCTTCTGCGCCCATATGGTGATGAGCGGCGTACCGCTACGCAGGGTGCAATTGCTCGCGGGTCACGCGGACTATGCGACGACGGAAAAATACTACGCTCACCTTACCCCCGATGGTGACGATTCCGCCGTAGGATCGCTGCGCTTCTAAGTGAGATCGAAGCCGCACAACTGCAACGTCGGCGGCGCGGGCCCAGCCCTCTTTCCGCCTTCTTTTTAGAAAATTGTTAATTGGCGGTAATAAGAAGACAGTGCCTTCGCTATCCTTTGTTCACTTAGTGAACGCTCAAGGTCAACAAAGCTCAAAGTATGGTTGGGCTCCCTAGCCAACCGGAGCTACACATGGCGATCAAGACTGCCGAAGACCTGTTTATACATGAGCTTTCCGATATCTACAGCGCAGAAAAGCAGCTGACTAAGGCCCTGCCGCGATTGGCGCGAGCGGCTTCCGATCCCGACTTGGCCGCCGCATTTGAAACGCACCTGGAGGAAACCCAAGGTCAGATCGAGCGCATTGACCAGGTAGTGGAAGTACTTGGGATTCGCCTGAAGCGAATCAAATGCGCTGCCATGGAGGGCTTGGTCGAGGAAGGCAAGGAGGCAATCGACTCTATTGACGAAGGCCCCGTTCGCGATGCAGCGCTGATCGGCGGTGCTCAAAAAGTCGAGCATTACGAAATCGCGTCCTATGGAACCATCGCTGCGTTGGCGAAACAGCTGGGGTACAAGGAGGCGCTACCGCTTCTGCTTGCGACGCTTGAAGAAGAAAAAGCTACAGACGAAAAGCTAACCTTGTTGGCCAAGTCAGGCGGCAATGCTAAGGCTTCAAAGGTGGCCTGATTAATACAGGGGTTGAACATGGCAAGCCGCGCCGCGCTTCTGATCATCGATCTGTTCAGTCTATTTGACTTCCCTGGAGCGGATGAGCTCGCCGCGCCAGCGATCGAGGCATCAGCAGGGGCGGCGCGGCTTCGACGTGAATTCGACCGCAGAGAGCTCCCAGTGATCTATGCCAACGACAACTTCGGCAATTGGCAGCGAGACTTCCCGCAGCTTGTCCGTCAGTGTCGCCGAGAGGGAGGCCCGTCGGCAGAGGTCGCGAAGAACATAGGGCCCGGCTCCGGGCACTACTTCGTGCTGAAGCCGAAACACTCAGCTTTCCTAGCAACCGCTCTCCCGGTGCTGCTATCGAAACTCAACGTGACCGATTTGGTCCTATGCGGGATGACACTGGATTCCTGCGTCCTCGCGACGGCGATAGACGCCAACTCGCGGGAGTACACAACAATCATCGCCTCAGACGCAGTAGCTACTTTGCCGGACCGCCGCGAGACCGCGTTGCGGCTAATCGAGCTATCAGATGTGGCCAAGGTCATGAAGACAGAGGAAATTCTGACGTTGGTTTGACGGCCGCCACGACTGTGCCAACTGTGCCAACCAAGAGCCGAAATCTGTCCGGATAGAGCAATTAGGCGGCTGACTCGATGGTCTAAGTCATTGATTTTGGTGACCCCGGCCCGATTCGAACGGGCGACCTTCCCCTTAGGAGGGGGACGCTCTATCCAGCTGAGCTACGGGGCCACGGAGGGCGTAAAGGATACAGGCAAACGAGGGGCCTCATCCATGCTCGGCCGGTTGCCCGCCACTCATCCCCGACAGCGGCAACTGCCCTATGCTCCTGTGCCCCCCGCGACGAGTGACGTGAATGCATTCCCTGTGGGCCCTGCTGTCCCAACTGGGCGACAGCCGCTGGTTGCTGCCATTGAGCGCGGTGCTGATGCTCTTCGGCGCCCGGGCGAACCGTGCGCTGCGTATGCGATGGGCGGTCGGCCTGGTCGTTGTCGGCGGGCTGTCCCTCGCCTCGAAACTGGCGTTCCTGGGGTGGGGCATCGGCTGGGCGCGCCTGGATTTCACTGGATTCAGCGGCCACGCAACGATGACGGCGGCGGTCTATCCGGTCATTTGCTACCTGACGCTCCAGGGGCGGGTGCGGTGGCCGCTCGCCGGCGCGGTGCTCGGTGCACTGCTCGCCGCCGCAATCGCTTACTCACGGCTGCCATTGAACGCCCACTCGGTGTCGGAGGTCGTCAGCGGATGGCTGTTGGGCATCGCCGTCAGCGCCATGGCCCTGCAGGCCCGGGATGACACCGCCAGGACGCCACTGCCTGCCATCGCCGCCGCCGTGCTTGGCGCAGCGATGGCCCTGGTGCTCTTGTCGGGCGTGCGGACGCACGACCTGGTGATGCGCCTGGCGACCGGTTTGTCCGGACGCGGCGAGGTGTTTACCCGCGCCAGCGCCTGCAGCCACCCGGCCTCGCACGCGGCGCCTGCCTGCCAGCCGAAGCGCTGAGCACCCGGGCGGGCGAAGGCTCAGTGCATCTTCCGCCATACGCCAGGCAATGGACGCGCCATTGCCGCTGCACCGCGAGATAAGGCATTGGCCCCCTCTGTTACCATTCGGGGTTCAGCTTGCCGCCCCCCACCCTGCCAGCGGCCAGCGCCTTACAAACGCAACGCAACAGGAGTTTGCATGTCCTCTGACCTGCTCAAGGCCCTCGGCCTCGACGCGACCAACGCTGGCACCTACCTTGGCAACGGCGAGTGGTCCTCGGCCACCGATGCCGGTGTGATCACCCCGGTGAACCCGACCACCGGCGAAGCCATCGCCAAGGTCTACGCGACCACCGACGCCGACTACGAAACCATCGTGGCCCGCGCCCAGGAAGCCTTCAAGGTCTGGCGTACCACCCCGGCCCCGCGCCGCGGCGAAGCCGTGCGCCTGTGCGGTGAAGCCCTGCGCGCCAACAAGGACGCCCTGGGCTCGCTGGTCGCGCTGGAAATGGGCAAGAGCAAGCCCGAGGGCGATGGCGAAGTGCAGGAGATGATCGACATCGCCGACTTCGCCGTGGGCCAGAGCCGCATGCTCTATGGCTACACGATGCATTCCGAGCGCCCCGGCCACCGCATGTATGAGCAGTACCAGCCGCTGGGCCTGGTCGGCATCATCAGTGCGTTCAATTTCCCGGTCGCGGTGTGGGCCTGGAACTCGTTCCTGGCCACGATCTGCGGTGACATCTGCCTGTGGAAGCCCTCCAACAAGACGCCGCTGACCGCGATCGCTTCGATGCGCATCTGCAATGAAGCGCTGCGCGAGGGCGGGTTCCCGGATCTGTTCTTCCTGATCAACGATGCCGGCACCGAGCTGTCGCAGAAGATGGTGGCCGACAAGCGCGTGCCACTGATCAGCTTCACCGGCTCGACCCAGGTGGGCCGCCAGGTCGCCGAGAAGGTCGCCCACCGCCTGGGCCGCTGCCTGCTGGAACTGGGCGGCAACAACGCGATCATCCTGGACGAAACCGCCGATCTGAAGCTGGCGATCCCCGGCATCGTGTTCGGCGCGGTCGGTACCGCGGGCCAGCGCTGCACCACCACGCGCCGCCTGATCGTGCACGAATCCATCCATGACGACGTGCTGGCCACGCTGATCAAGGCGTACAAGCAGGTGGAAGGCAAGATCGGCGATCCGACCGACCCGGCCAACCTGATGGGCCCGCTCAACAGCGACGGCGCCGTGCAGCAGTTCCTGGCCTCGATCGAGAAGGCCAAGGCCAGCGGCGGCACCGTGCAGACCGGCGGCACCCGCATCGACCGCGCCGGCAACTTCGTGCTGCCGGCCATCGTGACCGGCCTGAAGAACAGCGACGAGGTCGTCCAGCACGAGACCTTCGCCCCGATCCTGTACGTGATGAAGTACAGCACGCTGGACGAGGCGATCGACATGCAGAACGGCGTGCCACAGGGCCTGTCGTCCTCGATCTTCACCACCAATCTGAAGACCGCCGAGCGCTTCCTCTCGGCCGCGGGTTCGGATTGCGGCATCGCCAACGTCAACATCGGCACCTCGGGTGCAGAGATCGGCGGTGCGTTCGGTGGCGAGAAGGATACCGGCGGTGGCCGCGAGTCCGGCTCGGATGCCTGGAAGGTCTACATGCGCCGCCAGACCAACACCATCAACTACTCCGACTCGCTGCCGCTGGCCCAGGGCATCAAGTTCGACCTGTGATGGATGCCGTGCCCCAGCTGCCGGCTAGCCCGCGCCTGGATTTCACCGGGCGCCGGGTACTGATTGCCGGTGGCAGCAAGGGCATCGGGCGCGCCATGGCGCTGGCGTTTGCTTCGGCAGGCGCCGGCGTCTCGGTCTGCGCACGTGGCGAGGCCGGTCTGGCTGCGCTGCGTGCGGATGCCGGGGCGCTCGGCCTGGCCGTGCATACGGCCAGTGCCGACCTCTCCCGGCTGGACGACATCGGCCGCTGGCTGGACGATGCCGCCCAAGCCTTGGGCGGTATCGATGTGCTGGTCAACAATGCGACCGGTTACGGCATGACCGACGATGAGGCGGGCTGGGAAGCCAGTTTGAACGTCGACCTGATGTCGGCGGTGCGGGCCTCGCGGCTGGCACTGCCCTGGCTGGAGCAGTCCAGCGATGCCTGCATTCTCAACCTGGCCTCGATCGCGGCCCAGCAGCCACGCCCGGGTGGCGCGCCGTATGCGGCAGCCAAGGCCGCGCTGATGCACTACACCACCTCGCAGGCCCTGGCGCTTGCGCCGCAACGGATCCGCGTCAACGCCATCGCCCCGGGCTCGATCGAGTTCGAGGATGGGCTGTGGGCGCGCCGGCGCGAACAGGACCCGGAGCTGTATCGGAACACCCTGGCGAAGATTCCGTTCGGCCGCTTCGGCGAGCCGGCCGCCATCGCCAACGCCGCGCTGTTCCTGTGCTCGCCCCTGGCGGGCTGGATCACCGGGCACACCTTGAATGTCGATGGTGGCCAGGTCCTGATGGGATAAACCCGCCGCTGGCCCTATCATCGAACCACCCCACCGCGACCAGGACCTGCATGAGCCTTCCGCCCCGACAAACGAGTGCCATGGCCGTGGTCAGCCTGATCATGGGCATCCTCGGCTGGACCGCCCTGCCCTTCATCGGCAGCGTCGCGGCCATCATCACCGGCCACCTGGCCCGCGCCGAGATCCGCCGTCGCCCGCTGGAGCTGGAAGGCGACGGCATGGCACTGGCCGGCCTGATCCTGGGCTGGATCATCGTGATCGGCAGCCTGCTCGCCCTGGTGGTGATTCTGTTGTTCTTCGGCGGACTGGCCTGGTTTGCCGCTACCCAATCGTGAGGTGCACATGAGCCGCTCGGATTCGACCGAACGCTTCAGCAGTCGGGTTGCCGACTACGTCCGCTACCGTCCCGACTATCCCCCGGCATTGCTGGACTGGCTGCACCAGGACATCGGTGTACCTGCCGAGACCCTGGTCGCCGACATCGGCGCCGGCACCGGCATTTCCACCCGGCTGTTCCTGGCCACCGGCCACCCGGTCATCGCGGTAGAGCCGAACGCGGCCATGCGCGAGGCCGCCGAACAGTTGCTTGCGCCTGACTATCTGCGCCTGAAGGTGGCCGACGGCACCGCCGAGGCCACCGGCCTGGCCGACAACAGCGTTGGCCTGGTCGCCGCCGCGCAGGCCTTCCACTGGTTCGATACCACGGCAGTGCGCCGCGAATGGGCGCGCATCCTGCAGCCCGAAGGCATGGCGCTGGTGTTCTGGAACTCGCGCCTGCTCGATGCCTCGCCCTTCCTGATCGGCTACGAGCAGCTGCTGCAGGAGTTCGGCACCGACTACGTGGAAGTGGCCGAGCGCTACCAGGACGATGACACCATGCGCGCGTGGTTCGGCGAGGGCCTGCGCGGCATGGCCCGCCTGCCGAACGTGCAGCGCATGGACTTCGATGGCCTGCGCGGGCGCCTGCTCTCTTCCTCCTATGCACCGCAGGCCGGCCACCCGCGCCACGCGCCGATGCTCGATGCGCTGCAACAGCTGTTCGACGCCCATGCGGTGGACGGCCAGATTGCCTTTGAATACCAAACCCGTGCCTTTGTCGGCACGCTGGACTGATTGAACGCCATGTACTCGCTTGCCCGCCCCTTCCTGTTCGCCCTTGATGCAGAACGCGCCCACGGCCTTGGCCTGAACGCGCTGGACCTGGCCTACCGCACCGGCACCACGCCGCTGATGGGCCGCCGCATCGACCCGCTGCCGACCACCGCGTTCGGAGTGAATTTCCCGAATCCGGTGGGCCTGGCCGCCGGCCTGGACAAGAACGGCGAGCACATCGATGCGCTGCTGGCGCTGGGCTTCGGCTTCGTGGAGATCGGCACGATCACCCCGCGGCCGCAGGCCGGCAACCCGAAGCCGCGCCTGTTCCGGCTGCCGGACCACCAGGCGATCATCAACCGCATGGGCTTCAACAACCTGGGCGTGGACGCGCTGGTGCGCAATGTGGAGCGCGCCAAGCGCCGCACCGGCCTGCTCGGCATCAACATCGGCAAGAACAAGGACACCCCCAACGAGCAGGCGTTCGACGATTACCAGCACTGCCTGGAAAAGGTGTATCCGCTGGCCGACTACATCACCGTCAACATCTCTTCGCCCAACACCGCTGGCCTGCGCGAGCTTCAGGAAGAGACCGCGCTGCGCCAGTTGATCTCGCAGCTGCGCGAGAGCCAGGAACGCCTGGCCGCCAAGCATGGCCGGCGCGTGCCGATGCTGGTCAAGGTCGCCCCGGACCTGAGCGACCGCGACATTGATGCCGCCGCGCGCGTGCTCGGCGAGCTCAAGGTGGACGGCGTGATCGCCACCAACACCACGATCGACCGCAGTGCGGTGGCCGGTGACCCGCGGGCGAACGAGGCCGGTGGCCTGTCCGGCGCGCCGCTGCTGGGCCAGTCGACCCTGGTGCTGCGCCGCCTGCGTGCGCGCCTGCCCGAGTCGATGCCGTTGATCGGCGTGGGCGGCATCCAATCCGGTGCGGACGCGGTGGCCAAGATGGCCGCCGGCGCCGCACTGGTGCAGTGCTACAGCGGCCTGATCTTCCGTGGCCCGGAGCTGGTGCACGAGTGCGTGGAGGCGATCCGCCGCCGCAGAGAGGCACCCAGCCGCGGCGCGGTGGCACCGCTATGAACGACGCCATGACGGCCTGGGCCATCACTGAAAACGCCTCGCTGAAGGCGCTCAACACTTTCCACGTCGAGGCCACCGCCGCGCAGCTGCTGGAGGTGTTCGACCCGTCCGTACTGCCGGAGGTGCTGGCCCTGCCGCGCGTTGCCGAGCAACCGTTGCTGGTGCTGGGCAGCGGCAGCAATGTGCTGATCACCGGCAACGTGGAAGGCACCGTGCTGGTATTCGCCAACCGCGGTATCGAGATCCTGGAACACCGCGCCGACCACACCATCGTGCGCGCCGGTGCCGGCGTGAACTGGCATGGCCTTGTGATGTGGTCGCTGCAGAACGGCCTGTCGGGACTGGAAAACCTGGCCTTGATTCCGGGTACCGCAGGCGCCTCGCCGATCCAGAACATCGGCGCCTATGGCGCGCAGGTCGGCGAATTCATCCAGGCCGTGGATGCGTGGGACCGGCAGGAGAACGACTGGGTGCGCTTCGATGCCGAAGGCTGCCAGTTTGCCTACCGCGACAGCATCTTCAAGCACGACCCGGACCGTTACCTGATCACTGCGATCGAGCTGCGGCTGCCGCTGCTGCATGGCCTGCGCCTGGGCTACGCCGGGATCGCCGAGGAAATGGAGGCGATGGGCGTGGAGCTGCCGGTGGCTGCCGATGTGGCCAATGCGGTGATCAACATCCGTCGCCGCAAACTGCCCGACCCGGACGTGCTCGGCAACGCGGGCAGCTTCTTCAAGAACCCGATCCTGCCGCTGGAGCAGGTCGAGGTGTTGCTGCAGCACTTCCCCGAGCTGCCGGTGTTCCCGGCCGATGAGGACAGCCGCCGCAAGATCTCCGCCGCCTGGATGATCGAGAGCTGCGGCTGGAAGGGCTACCGCGATGGCGATGCCGGCGTGGCCCCCAGCCACGCGCTGGTGCTGGTCAACCATGGCCAGGCCACCGGCGAAGAACTGCTCGCGCTGGCGCGGCGGATTTCCGCCTCGGTGCTGGAGAAGTTCGGGGTGCCGATCGAACCGGAACCGAGGCTGATCGGCGCACAGTGGTGAATCGCGCCCCCGCCTTGCCGGTGGCCACGCCATTGCGGGCTGCCCTGCTGATGCTCGGCAGTACGCTGGCCTTCGGCCTGATGGCGATCGCGATCCGCTACGCCACCCGCTACGTGCCGACCCAGGAAGTGGCGTTCTTCCGCAACGCGTTCGGCCTGCTGGCGCTGCTGCCGATGCTGATCCGCCCGGGCAGCGCGCCGCTGAGAACGCAGCAGCTGCCGCGCTACTTCCTGCGCAGTGCGATCGGGCTGGCCTCGATGCTGTGCGCGTTCTGGGCGATCGGGCACCTGCCGATCTCCCAGGCGATCTCCCTCTCCTACTCCACCCCGCTGTTCGTCACCATCGCTGCGGTGCTGTGGCTGGGCGAAACCGTTCGCCTGCGCCGCTGGGCGGCGGTGATCATCGGCTTCATCGGCGTGCTGATCATCGTGCGCCCCGGCTCGACCAGCTTCACCCCGGGCACCCTGGTCGCCGTGGGCGCGGCGGTACTCAGCTCGCTGGTGGCGATCCAGATCAAGCAGCTCACCCGGGTGGACAGCGCCGATACGGTGGTGTTCTACACCTATGTGTTCTGGGTGCCGCTGTCGCTGGTGCCGGCCTTGTTCGTGTGGGTCTGGCCGACCGGCCTGGCATGGGTCTGGCTGGTCGCCACCGGGGTGCTCGGCACGCTGGGGCAGCTGCTGTGGACCCGCGCCCTGCGCCTGGGCGAGGTCTCCGCGCTGACCCCGATCAGCTTCATGCAGCTGCCACTGGTGAGCCTGCTGGGCTGGCTGCTGTTCAATGAAACGCTGGACCGCTGGACCGTGATCGGCGCCGCCATCATCCTCGGCGCGAATGCCTATATCGCCCACCGTGAAGCGGTGCTGGCACGGCGGGCGAAATCGCAGGCCGCCACGGCGGCCGTCAAACCGGGGGAATAGTCCCCCCGGGAATCAATCCGAGCCGAACAGATCGCGGGTGTAGACCTTGTGCGCGACGTCCGCCAGTTCCGGCGTCAGCCGGTTGGCGACGATGATGTCGGCCTCGGCCAGGAACGCGGCGAAATCGTTCACCACGCGCGAGCGGTAGAACGTCGGCTCGGTGAGCACCGGCTCGTGCACGATGACCTCGATGCCCTTCGCCTTGATCCGCTTCATCACGCCCTGCACCGCCGAGGCACGGAAGTTGTCCGAGCCGGCCTTCATGACCAGCCGGTAGATGCCCACCACCTTCGGGTTGCGCGCCACGATGTCATCGGCGATGAAATCCTTGCGGGTCCGGTTGGATTCGACGATGGCGTGGATCAGGTTCTGCGGCACCTTGCTGTAGTTGGCCAGCAGCTGCTTCGTGTCCTTGGGCAGGCAGTAGCCGCCGTAGCCGAAGGACGGGTTGTTGTAATGGCCGCCGATGCGCGGATCCAGGCTCACGCCTTCGATCATCTGGCGCGTGTCCAGCCCGTGCGAACTGGCGTAGGTGTCCAGTTCATTGAAGTAGGCCACCCGCATCGCCAGGTACGTGTTGGAGAACAGCTTGATCGCCTCCGCTTCCGTGGCGTCGGCGAACAGCACCGGCACGTCCTTCTTGATCGCGCCTTCCTTCAGCAGCTCGGCGAACACCGCGGCGCGCTCGGAACGCTCACCGACGATGATCCGGCTCGGGTGCAGGTTGTCATGCAGCGCGCGTCCCTCGCGAAGGAATTCCGGCGAGAACAGGATGGTGTCGGTGTTGAACTTGGCCCGCAACGCGGCCGTGCAGCCGACCGGCACGGTCGACTTGATGACGATGACGGCAGATGGGTTGATCCGCAGCACATCGCCGATCACCGCCTCCACGGAGCCGGTGTTGAAGTAGTTCGATTTGGGGTCGTAATCCGTCGGCGTGGCGACGATGACGAAATCCGCGCCCGCATAGGCCTGCGCCGGATCCAGCGTCGCGGTCAGGTTCAGCGCGCGGTTGGCGAGGAAGTCTTCGATCTCGACATCTTCGATGGGCGACTGGCGGGCATTGATCATCGCCACTTTGGCCGGATCGATGTCCAGCGCCACCACCTCGTGATGCTGTGCGAGCAGCACCGCGTTGGACAGGCCCACGTACCCGGTACCGGCGACGGCAATCTTCATTCAAGGTCCTTCTTTTGCAGCGTCCAGAGTGAACTGCGAATTTTAGCAAACGCGGTGCACTGAACGCCGGCGCAGGTAGGCCGCATTTCGACAGGATCGCTGCGGATGCTGCTGCCTGGACCGGTGCCGATCGTGCGGGCCACGGGTTCGAGCTTCTACTTGCACGTGTGAATACCCCTGTCTTTAAGCGTCATTTATGGCATTTTATGTGCATATCGACGTACAACACGCCATACATGGCGCTTTATATAGACTCAATTTAAGTTCCACAAAGCGCCATACTTGACGCCGTAGCCCAACAGAGGATGATAAAGCGTCAGGAGGGTCACTTTATGACAATCACACATCTGATGACCGACGAGGCGGTGCTGCTGGAGCTTGGGCTACGCCTTGCGCGCATGCGCCTTTCGCAGGGACTCACCCAGGAACAGCTGGCGGATGCCGCTGGCGTCTCCAAGCGCACCGTGCAGCGGCTCGAAGACGGTACGCCCGCGCAACTGGCCAACCTGATCCGGTACCTGCGCGCCCTCGGCAGGCTGGAGGCGCTGGACGCCCTGCTGCCCAGCAACAGCCCCAATCCGATCGACCTGCTGGAACGCCGTGGCCAGCCGCGCCAGCGTGCCCGACCGGGGGTGGCCGCGTCGGCACCGGCCAAGCCGTGGACCTGGGGCGATGAGCAATGAATACCACCGCCGAGGTGCGCTTGTGGGGCAGCCGGATCGGCGCGGTGACACTGGCCGACGGCGAGCGGATCGCGCAGTTTGCCTACGACCCGGCGTTTGCACGCTCCAGCATCGAAGTCGCCCCTCTGACCATGCCGTTGGCGGCGGAGCGGGTCTTCAGCTTCCCCTCGCTCAACCCCGCGGGCTTCCATGGCCTGCCCGGCCTGCTCGCCGATGCCCTGCCGGACAAGTACGGCAACACCCTGATCAACGCGTGGCTGGCCACGCAGGGCCGCACCCCGGACAGCTTCAACGCGGTGGAGCGGCTGTGCTACACCGGCACGCGCGGCATGGGCGCGCTGGAGTTCTCGCCCGTGCATGGTCCGCGCGTGCGCACGGCGCACAAGATCCAGATCGATGCCCTGGTCGCGCTGGCCACCGAAGTCCTGAGCAACCGCGACAATCTGCGTGCCTCCTTCGGTGATGAAGAACGCGCCGATGCGCTGCGCGACATTCTGCGCGTGGGCACCTCGGCCGGTGGCGCACGGGCCAAAGCCGTGATCGCCTGGAACGAAAGCACCGGTGAGGTCCGATCGGGCCAGGCCGCGGCCGCGCCAGGCTTCAGCTACTGGCTGCTCAAGTTCGATGGCGTACAGAACAACCGCGACAAGGAGCTGGCTGACCCCAAAGGTTACGGCGTGGTCGAGTACGCGTACGCGCTGATGGCACGGGATGCGGGCATCCAGATCAGCGAGTGCCGGCTGCTGGAGGAAGGCGGCCGCCGCCACTTCATGACCCAACGCTTCGACCGCACCGAGGCCGGTGGCAAGCACCATATGCAGTCGCTGGCGGCAATGGCCCACTTCGACTTCAACGATCCCGATGCGTACTCCTATGAGCAGGCGTTGCTGGTCATGCGCCAGCTGCGCCTGCCCATGGCGCAGCTGGAGGAACAGTTCCGGCGGATGGTGTTCAACGTGATCGCCCGCAACCAGGATGACCACGTCAAGAACATCGCCTACCTGATGGACCGGCAGGGCCAGTGGTCGCTGTCGCCTGCCTTCGACATCACCTGGGCCTACAACCCGGACGGCGACTGGACGGCTCGGCACCAGATGTCGATCAACGGCAAGCGCGAGGGTTTCGACCTGGCCGACCTGGCCGCATGTGCCGCCACCGCCTCGATCAATGCCCGCCGCGCCCGCGACATCATTGAACAGGTCCGGCAAAGCGTGCTGCGTTGGCCCCACTTTGCCGACGACGCCGGCGTGGCCGGGGTCTGGCGCGATCAGATCCGCGGCAGCCTGCGTACCGACATCCGCTAGCGGCGGCCTCAGCCCTGTGTGGCCTGCCACGCACGGGCCGCGCAATCGGCGACGTTGCCGGGTGCGAACTGCTCGGCCATGTAACGCAGGGCCTGGCGTCGCTGTGCAGGTGGACGCGCCGTGGCGCCTGGCTCGAGCAGCAGATCATGGAATTCCTGCAGGTCCTGCAGGATCCGCCAGTGGCGGTAGTAGGCCACCCGCAGCGGGTCGACCGTGACCGGCCCGTAGCCCTCGGCGAAGCCCGGCGGCTGTTCACGCCCCCAGCGCCCGCCGATGCCTGCGCCGATGAACATCAGATCACGCTCGCGCGGCGCCAGCACCATGTCGTCCCAGTCGATCAGAAAGACGCTGGCGCCCGGCCCTACCAGCACATTGCCCGCGTGCAGATCCGCGTGACACAGCACGCGCGGACATCGGCCCTCACCGATCCGCGCCCGCAGCTCGCCACAGCGCTGCCAGATCGCCTCGATCCGCTGGCGATGGCGGCACCACAGTGCCAGATACTCCTCGCCCAGGGCATCGCGTACGGGTATCCGCGCATCGGCCCGCTGCAGCCACGCGCCGACCCGTTCCACTGCAGTGTCGTCGTCGAACACCGGGCGACGCAGGTGATCGGAGAGCTCGGTCGGCAGCCGCGCCTCATGCACCTGGCGCAGCACCCGTCCGAGCCGTTCCCAATGACCCCGCGAGAGCGCCTCTTCAAAACCGGAGAACGCCTCGACATACGGAAACAGCGTCCACTGCAGCCCGGCCCAGCTCGCCGCCGCCGCACCATCGCGCGTGGGCAGCGGCGCGATCACTTCACGAAGGCCGGCGTGCTCGCGCAGGTGGTGCAGCACTGTCCACACCACCGGGGCCACCGCATAGCGGCGGCATTTCAACCACCAGCGCGCGCCGTCCGGGCCAGCCACCTGGTACACCGTCGCCCCCGCATCCGCTCCGCCGGCGCGTTGCAGCACCGCGGTGGCACGCACGCCGAACACCTCATCCAGCACCTGGCTGATCTGCGCTGCGGACAACTCTTGTGGATGAAGCATCAATCCAACGCGCGTGATTTATATGTCGCGACTATCGCAGAAGGGTCATGCATCGCCCAGCGCAGTGCATCACGAAAGCGGCAACGCATGCAGCAGGCACGAACGCGTCCACCACGATCCGGCGCGCCGGTGGCTGCGCGACCGGATCCCGACGGCAGCAGGGCGACGGCCCCGGCCATATTGCGACGCGTCATGTAAACGATTACAGGCCCTGCTAGCGTGTGCCCCACCCCGCCGTCGGCGGTCGTTTGAGATCAGGAGCGCGTTGATGGGGCTGCATGCTGACCGTTCAATTGCCGTGCACCGGCCGCGCCGCGTCATGGCCCGCGCCCTGCTATTCGCCGCCCTCGCCCTGAGCCTGCCCGCGGCTGCCCAGCCCGTGCCGCCGCGCAGCCAGTGGCAGGCCAGCAGTTCCTCGCAGCAGGTGCCGGCGATGGCGGTCAGCCACCTGATCGATGGCGACCCGACCACGGTCACCGGCGGCGCCTTCAGCCCCGGCCACTGGTTCCAGGTGGACCTGGGCCAACCGAGCACGCTCAGCGGCGCGCAGATCACCTGGGATGTGTCCAATCCCGAGGGCTACACCCTGCAGACCTCGCTGGATGGGCAGCAGTGGCAGCCGGCCTACACCATGCGCGATTCACTCGGCGGTATCGAGACGCTCTACTTCGCGCCGCGCCAGGCGCGTTACCTGCGCCTGGCCAGTCCGGAGCGCACCTCGGACTGGGGCGTGTCGATCTTCGAACTGGAGCCGCTGGACAGCACCACCAGCGCGCGCGTGGCCGGCGTGGATGCAACCCGGGCCGCGGCGCTGTGGCAAGGCGGCAGTGCGGTGGCCGTTCCAACTGGCAAGGACGGTGCGCACGCGCTCGACATCGCATTGCCGCGTGCGGCGTCCACCACCGGCCTGGCCGTGGACTGGGCCGGGGCGCACGGCGCCGCGCGGCTGCAGGCGCGTGATGCGCAGGGGCGCTGGGTCGAGCTTGCGAACGACCCGCAGGCCGGTACCCGGCAGCAAAGCTGGTTGGCCGCGCCGGCTGCCGTGACCGCCACGGCGCTGCGCTTGACGGTGGACGGCGGCGCGCCGCAGGTGGCCCGCCTGCGGCTGCTGGGTCCGAAGGCCGTGATGACGCCGATGAAGCGCTATCAGATCGCCGCCAGCGGTGCGCAGCGCGCGTTGTTCCCTGCGTCGCTGCACCTGCAGCAGACCTATTGGACCGCGGTCGGCATCCATGCCGGCCGGCAGAAATCGATCTTCGACGAGTACGGCAACATCGAGGCCTTCAAGGGCGCACCGCTGGTGCAGCCGATCTGGCGCAGTGCGGACGGCGTCGCCGCGGGTGCCGCCGGGGCGCCGGTGCGGCACGCGCTGCGCGATGGCTGGAAGCCGATGCCGTCGGCAACCTGGTCGCCACAACCGGGGCTTGAGCTGCAGAGCGAAGCGTTCGCCGTCGAGCTCGACGGACAGCCGGTCACCTTCGTGCGCCACCGCCTGCGCAACACCGGCACTGCACCTGTCAGCGGCACCCTGACCTTGGCGGTGCGGCCGATGCAGATGAATCCGCCGTGGCAGAACGGTGGCCTGTCGGCGATCCGCGAGGTCACCATCGAGGGTCAGCGCGTGCGCGTCAATGGCCGCGCCCTGCTGCAGTCATTGACGCCCGTTGACGCTGCAGGTGCGGCACCGTTCGGCGCGGATGGCAGCACGGAAATCACCACAGCGATCGCCAACGGCACGCTACCTGCTACTACGCAGGCACGCGATGCCGAGGGCCTGGCCGCCGCCGCGCTGACCTACCGCATGCAGCTGGCGCCGGGCGACAGCCGTTCGGTGGTGGTCGCGTTCCCGCTGGGCACGGCGCCTTCTGCGAAGGACGGCGCCCTGCCTGACGCCCCGGCGCTGGATCTGGCTGCCCTCCCGCCTGCACCCGATGCCACCTACGACGCCCTGGCCAAACGTGCTTCGGATGACTGGCAGGCGCGCCTGGGCCAGGTCGGCCTGCGCCTGCCCGACCCCTCGCTGGTGGACATGCTGCGCGCGCAGGCCGCCTACATGCTGATCAACCAGACCGGCCCGGCGATGCAGCCTGGCCCGCGCAACTACAACCGCTCCTTCATCCGCGACGGCATGGCGACCTCCGCGGTGCTGCTGCGCATGGGCGAGTCCAAGGTGGCGCGCGATTACCTGGCCTGGTACAGCGAGCATGGCGTGCACGCCAACGGGCTGGTCTCGCCGATCCTCAATGACGATGGCAGCGTCAACACCGGCTTCGGTTCGGATATCGAGTACGACAGCCAGGGCCAGTACATCGCCCTGGTCGCCGACGTGGCCCGGCTCGATGGCGGCCCGGAGTCGGTGCGGGCCTACCTGCCCAAGGTGAAAGCGGCGATGCGCTTCCTGCAGGAACTGCGCGAGCGCACGCTGGTGCCGGGCTACATGGCCAACCAGCCCTCGCCCGAACGCTTCGCCGGGATCCTGGCGCCGTCGATCAGCCACGAAGGCTACCCGTCGCCCACGCACAGCTACTGGGATGACTACTGGGGCCTGAAGGGCTGGGATGACGGTGCGTGGTTGGCCGAGTCGCTGGGCGATCACCAAACCGCGGCATGGGCGCGCCAGCAGTACGCCGCCCTGCACGACGCACTGGCCGCGTCGATCCGCGCCACGATGGCGTGGAAGGGCATCGACTTCATTCCCTCCTCGGCCGACCTGGGTGATGGCGACCCCACCGGCGTGTCGATCGCGCTGGATCCCACCGGCGCCCAGGATGTCCTGCCGGCGGACGCACTGCGCACGACGTTCGCACGGTATCTGCAGGACGTGCGCAAGCGCAGCGAACCGGGCGCGTTGTACGCCTACACGCCGTATGAAATCCGCAACGTGCTGAGCTACGTGCATCTGGACCAGCCCGAGGCCGCCGATGAACTGCTGCAGGGACTGCTGCACGACCGCCGGCCGCTGGAGTGGCAGGTGCTGGCCGAGGTGGTGCACTCGCGGCTGCGTTTCCCGCGCTACCTCGGCGACATGCCACACACCTGGATCGGCGCCGAGTACGGCCGCACCCTGTTCGGGATGCTGATGCGCGAGGACGATGACGCGCTGTCCCTGCTGCCGGGTACCCCGCCCTCGTGGCTGGCCGGTGACGGGCTGGCCGTGGACCGGCTGCCGACCGCCCATGGCACCCTGGCGCTGCAGGCACGGCAGCACCAGGGAACGCTTCAGGTCACGCTGGGCAAGGGGCTTCGCACGGGCACCGCGGTGCGGGTCTGGTGGCCGAGCCGCACGCGCCCCACCACCGTGCGGGTGGATGGACGCACGCTCACTGACTACGACGCACGCGGTGTACGGCTCAATCAGCCGTTCCGCCGCCTGGAGGCCACCTGGTGAGGCTGGGGACGGGTCAGACCCCGCCCTCCTGCTCATGCAGGGTGATCAGCGATTCCATCAGATCCTCATCCGCGCTGGCACAGACGGCCAGCAGCACCGCTTCCTCGCAGCCGGTATCGACGATGTAGGCGTGGCCCATCTGGCTGTCGATGTAGATGCCCTGCCCGGTCTCCAGCACCACCGGATCGTAGAACTCGGTGTGGACCTGGATGCGGCCTTCCATCACGTGCACGTACTCCTCGCCCGGGTGGCGGACCAGTTCGCCGAACTCGGCCGTGGTCTTGGCGCGCACCTTGGTGAGGATCGGGATCATCCGCTTGCGGCGCAGTTCCGTGCACAGATAGTAGTAATCGTAGTTGTCGGTCTGCACGCGCAGCGCCTTGTCCAGCGAGCCGAGGCTGCGGCGGGCGGTGACCGGCTTGGGCGCGCTGTCCGAATCCGGCTCGGAGAACAGCTCGGACATGCGCAGGTTCAAACGCTGCGCCAGATGCTGCAGCTTGTCGTAGGTCAACGTCAGGCGGTCGTGTTCGATCTTCGACAACGTGGACAGGGGGATTTCGGTGTGTTCGCTCATTTCCTTGAGCGTCCACCCCTGGCGCGTGCGCAGGCCGCGCAGCAGGGTTCCGAGCGTCGGGCTTTTCGGGCTCATCGACAGGACCTTTGGGCTATTGCTGGTGAAGTTGTGGATACGATACTACGTAGAGATGAATGCCATCCTGATCAGGATGGTTTCTTGTCGCATTCGTCTCCGATCGCACCCTCCACTGCCCTGAAAACGTTCCCAATTAGCGCGGAATAGTGTGTTCAGGACAGCCAGACGCCACATTTGTCCCGTCGCGCGTGATCCGGCGACGATCACGCGCATTTGACAATTCTCTAATCAGGAATATTGTTGTCTGATTGAGATGGTTTTTGGCCCTCCGATTCGCTCCGGGGTGCCGCGTCTTCCAGTTCCAGAGGGGATCGTCACATGCGTGCGTTGTCAGGACTTGTCGCGTTGTGTTGTGGGCTGTTGCTGTCGTTCCAGGCCGAGGCACAGTGGCCACCCTCCCCACCCCAGGACGCCCCCGCGCCCGGCGTGGATTCCGTTCCCCGGCTGACTGCCGATGATGCGACCACCTGGCTGGACGGCTTCGTGCCCTATGCCATCGCGCGTGGCGATATCGCCGGCGCCGCGGTGACGGTGGTCAAGGACGGACGGATCCTGGTCCGTCGCGGTTACGGCGTCTCCGACGTGGAGAAGCAGACCCCGGTGGATCCGGACCGCACCCTGTTCCGGATGGCATCGGTCTCCAAGCTGATGACCTGGACCGCGGTCATGCAGCTGGTGGAAGCCGGCAAGCTGGACCTGGACGCGGACATCAACCGGTACCTGGATTTCAAGGTGCCCGAACGCGGCCTGCCGATCACGCTGCGGCAGCTGATGACGCACACCGGCGGCTTCGAAGCCAACATCAAGTACATGTGGACCACCGAGGCGGTGGCCGAGGCCGGGGGCGTCGAACTGGGGCCGTATCTCAAGCGCCGCATACCGGCGCAGATCTTCGCGCCGGGCACCGTGCCGGCGTATTCGAACTACGGCACCAGCCTGGCCGGCTACATCGTCGAGCGCGTGTCCGGCCAGCCGTTCGCCGACTACGTCCAACAGCACATCTTCGTCCCGCTGCAGATGCAGCACGCCAGCTTCCGCCAGCCCCTGCCGCCAGCGCTGCGTGCGCTGGTCAGCAAGGGCTACGCACTGGGGTCGGGCAAGCCGCGCGAGTTCGAAGTGACGCCGTCGGCCCCGGCCGGTGCGCTGTCGGCCACCGCCAGCGACATGGCGCGTTTCATGATCGCGCATCTGAACGCGGCGGGCGGGCACGACACGGCCATTCTGAAAGCGGCCACCAGCCAGTTGATGCTGACCCCGCAGACGCGCTTCGCACCGCCGCTGAACACCATGGCGCTGGGGTTCTACGAGATCGACGTCAACGGCCAGCGCGTGGTCTCCCACGCCGGTGACACGTACTCGTTCCACTCGCAGCTGTTCCTGTTCCGCGACCACGATGTCGGCCTGTTCATCACCCTCAACAGCGCCGGCGCCAATGGCATCACCGGCCAGATCCGGCGGGAGCTGCTGGAGAACTTCGCCGACCGCTACTTCCCGGCGCCTGCCGTGGTCGCGGCACCGGTGGTCGACGCCGCGCTCGCCAAGGACCAGGCGCACCAGCTGGCCGGGCCGAGCTACCTCGATTCGCGCCGCGCCGAAACCGGTATCGGCCGCACCGGCATCCTTACCCAGACGCGCCTGGAGGCCCTCGACAATGGCAGCCTGCGCCTGCCGCGCATGAAGCAGCCAAATGGCCAGCCCACCACCTTCAAGCCGATCGCACCGTGGCTGTGGCAGGCGAACAACAGCGAGCTGCGCCTTGCCGCCATCCTCAAGGACGGCAAGCCGGTCGGCTTCGCGGTGGACTCGTCCTCCCCGTTCAACGTGTTCCTGCGCGCGGAAGGCTATCGCTCCGCGGTGTGGCTCAAGCCGGTGCTGACCGCGGCCGTCGCGGTGTTGGCGCTCTCCGCGCTGGCATGGCCGATCGCCGCGTGGGTGCGGCGTCGCCACGGCCGCGGGCTGGGCTGGCCGCGCAGGACGCTGCTGGCTTACCGCCTCAGCCGCGCAGCGTGCTGGTTCATGCTGCTGGTACCCGCCGTGGCGATGGCGGTAATGGCCTGGGCCTCGGCGGACTTCGCGCGCCTGGATGATCGTCTCGATCCGGCGGTGATCGGGCTCGGCATCGCCTCGGTGATCGCGATCATTGGCGGGATCGGATCCACCGCCTGGAACCTGGTGCAGACCTTCCGCGCCGGACGCGGCTGGCTGGCGCGCCTGTGGGCGGCGCTGCTGCTGATCTCGGCCTGCGTGCTCGCCTATGCCCTGGTCCTGATGGGCCTGGCCGACTTCGCACTCAACTACTGACCCGTAGCCCCGACCACGGGGCTGGAGACATCCTGTGAAATTGACCCTGCAGATCGACTCGCTTGCGTTGCTGGCCCCGTTCCGGATCAGCGGCTACGTGTTCGAGCACGCGCCGGTACTGCGCGTGGAACTGGAAGACGGCGGCCATCGCGGCCGTGGCGAAGCCAGCGGCGTGTACTACTTCGATGACACCCCCGAGCAGATGCTGGCCACGCTGGAGCTGCTGCGTGCGCGGATCGAAGCCGGCATCACCCGTGCCGAGCTGCAGCAGCTGCTGCCGCGCGGCGGCGCGCGCAATGCACTGGACTGCGCACTGTGGGACCTGGAAGCGAGCCGCACCGGCAAGCCTGCCTGGGCCCTGGCCGGTCTTTCGCAGACGCGTCCGTTGCTGACCACGTGGACCCTGGGCGCCGATGACCCGGCGACGATGCAATCGATCGCCACCGGCCGCTATGCACCCGCCAAGGCGCTCAAGCTCAAGCTCAGCGGCGATCTGGATATCGATGTCGAACGCGTGCGCGCGGTACGCAAGGTGCGCCCGGATGTCTGGCTGGGCGTGGATGCCAACCAGGGCTATACCGTGGATGCGCTCGATGCCCTGATCCCGGTGCTGCTGGAGAACGACATCAAGCTGCTGGAACAGCCGTTGCAGCGCGGGCGCGAGGCCGAACTCAAGGGCTTTGCGCGGCCGCTGCCGTTCGCGGCCGATGAGAGCGTGCAGGACGCATCGGAAATCGAGGCGCTGGCGGGTCTGTTCGACGTGATCAACATCAAGCTTGACAAGGCCGGCGGGCTCACCGAAGGCCTGGCGATGGTCGGCAAGGCGCGGGCCCTGGGCATGCAGGTGATGGTCGGGAACATGATCGGCAGCAGCTGGGCGATGGGCCCGGCCTTCATCGTGGGCCAGCACTGCGACGTGGTCGATCTGGATGGTCCGTTGTTCCTGCGCGATGACCGGGTGCCGGGCCTGCGCTACGACGAGGGCCTGGTGCACTGCGACGACGCCGTATGGGGCAAGGGAGTGCACGCATGAACACGACATCGCATCGTCCGCGCGCGACCCAGTGGCGCACGTTGATCTCCGGCATGCTGCTGGCATCGACCGCAGCGTTTTCGCCGCTGCATGCGCAGGCGCCGACGCCTGCTGCTGCACCGGTGCCCGCGACCACCGAATCGCCTGACACCATCACGCCCGCGTCGGCGCCGACCGGCATGCTGGATGCGGCCCGGGTCGATACCTTCCTCGATGGCCTGGTGCCCTACCTGATGGCCCAGGGCGACCTCGCCGGCGCCGTGGTCACCGTGGTCGAGAACGGCAGGGTCGTCACCGAGCGCGGCTTCGGTTTCTCCGATGTCGAAAAACGCACGCCGGTGGATCCCAAAACCACGCTGTTCCGCCCGGGTTCGATCTCCAAGCTGTTCGTCTGGACCTCGGTGATGCAGCTGGTCGAACAGGGCAAACTGGACCTGGATGCCGACATCAACACCTACCTGGACATCAAGGTCCCGGCCAAGGGTGAGCCGATCACGCTGCGCCAGATCATGACCCACACCAGCGGTCTGGAAGAGCGCATGCGCTACCTGATCGTGCTGGGTCCGGACCATCCGGCCAACCGCGACAACTACCTCAAGGACTGGGTGCCCAACCAGATCTCCGCACCCGGCACCACACCGGCGTACTCGAACTACGCCACGGGTATCGCCTCGTACATCGTCGAGCGCGTCAGCGGCCAGCGCTTCGAGGATTACACCAGGCAGCACATCCTGCAGCCGCTGGACATGCAGTACGCCAGCTTCGAACAGAAACTGCCGGCCGAGCTGCTGCCGCACGCCGCCAAGGGGTATCTGCTGGGTTCGGGCAAAAGCTACCCGGCCGAGAAGAACACCGCGCCGGGCGTGGGCGGTCTGTACGCCTCCGGTTCGGCGATGTCACGTTTCATGATGGCCACGCTCAACCACGGCGAACTCGACGGCCAGCGCATCATGCGCGCCGAGACCAACGCACAGATGCTGACCCCGCAGGCGGCGATCCTGCCGCACCTGCCGCGGATGACCCTGGGCTGGATGGCCTCGGACACCGGCGGCTATGACACCCGCTCGCACGGCGGCACGATGCTGTTCTTCTACTCGTGGCTGTGGATGATTCCGGAACGCAACATCGGCGTATTCGTTTCCACCAACAGCGTGGGCCGTGATGCCGCCGGTTCTGCCCTGCGCGCCCAGGTGTGGGAGCGCTTCGTCGAGAACTTCCTGCCGACCCTGCCGATCGAACGCGCCGGCCCGGGCGTGGATGCCGCCACTGCCCGCGAGCATGCCGCTGCGCTGGCCGGGATGAACTGGCAGAGCACGCGCCGTTCGGACAGTTCCTATCTGCGCATGCTGTCGCTGTTCGCACCGACCCGCGTGCACCTGCAGGAGGACGGCACGATCACCGTTGACGGCCAGAAGGGCCTGAACGGCCAGCTGCTGCGCTGGCGCGAGGTGTCACCGTGGCTGTGGCAGCAGGAAAACGGGCGTGGCCTGCTGGAAGTGAAGGTCAAGGATGGCCGCCCGGTGTACTTCTCCGGCGGTCCGTTCGCCTCGGTGTTCGGCTTCGAGCCGATTCCGGGCTGGCGTTCGCCGGTGTGGCTGCGCCCTGCGCTGTTCGTCGCACTGGGGTTGCTGACACTGTCGGCCGTCCTGCGCATCGGCGGCGTGTTCGTGCGACGTTACTACCGCGCCATCGCGCCGGTCGAAGACCGTGGCCTGCGCTGGTTGCAGACGCTGGCGCTCACTACGCAGCTGGGCACCGTGATCGCCTGGGCGCTCTACGTGAAATCGATCGCTGGCCCGGGCGCGATCTCCTCGTACTCCAACGGGCCGTTGATCCTGGTGCAGGCGTTGTCGTGGCTCAGCGTCATCGCCGCCATCGCACTGGTCTGGGTGGCCGTCCGCGCGCCGGCCAGCTGGCCGCGCGTGCGTCGTTACGGCGCCTGGGTGGTCGCACTGGCAGGGCTGGTGGTCGCGTTCGTCGCCATCACCCAGCGCCTGATCAGTACCGGCCTGCAGCTCTGACCGCCGGACGCCCCGCCCGATGAGCCTCCAAGCACCGCGCAAGGCCTGGTTCGGGCAACCGCCAGGCCTGACCATCCTGTTCCTCACCGAGATGTGGGAGAAATTCTCCTACTACGGCATGCGGGCCCTGCTGGTCTATTACATGACCAAGCAGCTGCTGTTTTCGCAGGAACAGGCCTCGCTGGTCTATGGCCTGTACACCGCGCTGGCCTACCTCAGCCCGGTGTTCGGCGGCATGCTCGCCGACCGCTGGCTGGGCAAACGGCGTGCGGTGATCCTGGGCGGGGCGATCATGGCGTTCGGCCATTTCCTGATGGCCTTCGATGCACTGCTGTATCCAGCGCTGCTGGCGATCATCCTGGGCAACGGGCTGTTCCTGCCCACCCTGCCCGGCCAGGTCGGCGATCTGTACACGCGCGATGACCCGCGCCGTGGCTCGGCGTTCAACGTGTATTACGTGGGCATCAACCTCGGCGCGTTTCTGGCGCCGCTGGTCTGCGGCACGCTGGGCGAGGTGTATGGCTGGCACGTGGGCTTTTCCGCCGCCGGCATCGGCATGCTGCTCGGGCTGGTGATCTACATCACCGGCCGCCGCCACCTGCCACCGGATCCGCCGCGCAGCGAGCGCGCCACGCTGCCGTTCTCGGCGCTGTGGCAGCCGGCCTACCGGCCCTTGCTGCAGCTGATGACGATGATCGCCGGGTTGATCGTGATCTTCCGCCTGGCCTACGAGCAGATCGGCAACACGATCGCGATCTGGCTCGACACCGGGGTGGACCGCGTGCTCACCGCAGACTTCACCCTGCCGATGACCTGGTTCTTCTCGCTCAATCCGCTGCTGGTGTTTCTGATCACGCCACTGCTGGTACGGCGCTGGACGCGGCAGGCACGCGATGGCCGCGAGCCGGCCGCACTGACCAAGATGGCCATCGGTGCCGCGGTGGTCGGCCTGTCGTTCGCGCTGGTCGCGGTGCTCGGCGGTGAAGCGTCGGCCAAGGTCGGCTGGCTGTGGGCCGCGCTGTTCTTCGCGATCTTCACCTTCGGCGAGCTCTTCATCCTGCCGGTGGGACTGGGCCTGTTCGCCCGCCTGGCGCCGGTGGGCTTCGGTGCCACCATCATCGCGTTCTGGTTCCTGGCCTCGTTTGGCGGCAACCTGCTGGCCGGCGCGGTCGGCACGCTGTGGTCGACGCTTTCCAGCACGGTGTTTTTCGCGCTGATGGCGGGCACCTGCATGTTCGTTGCGGTCCTGCTGCTGCGCCTGGAGCGTCGGGCACGGCCACTGCTCGCCAACACCGCAGCCCCCACCCAATCCCCTGCGGACTGACGCCACGCGGCTGTATCAGCCGTGGCTGGCGACCGTGTTTTCTGCCTGACCCCGTCCCTGATTCCGGAGAGACCGCCACATGCGCAAGCCGATCAACCGCTCGATCCTCGCCTCCACCATCACCCTGTGCTGCATGGGCCTTGCCACCACCGCGATGGCGCAGGATGCCGACGCCGATGACAGCCGCAGCACCCCCGATGTCGTGGAGCTGGACCGCGTGGTGGCCAGCGCGCAGAAGCGCAGCGAGAATGTCATGGAAGTGGCCGCCGGCGTCAGCGTGATCAGCGAAGAACGGCTGGAAGCATTCGGTGCGACCCGCTTGAACGACTTCGCCGCCTACGTGCCCGGCTTCCAGGTCGACAGTGGCGGCGCACCGGGCCAGACCACGATGGCGCTGCGCGGTGTCGCGCCGCTCGGCGGCGGCTCGATCATCGGCACCTACATCGATGGCACCCCGATCGGCCCCAGCAGCAACAAGCAGCGCGCGACCACCTACGCGCTGGATCTGCTGCCGTATGACATCCAGAGCGTGGAAGTGCTGCGCGGCCCGCAGGGCACGCTGTATGGCGCCAGCTCGATGGGCGGCCTGTTCAAGTACATCACCAAGGCCGCCGATCCGGACGGCTTCGAGTTCCGCGCCGGCATGGACGTCAACGCCACCAAGGAAGCGGGCGACGTGGGGACCGGCGTGCGCACCTCGTTCAACGTGCCGCTGATCGAAGGCAAGCTGGGCCTGCGTGCCAGCCTGTCGCGCCAGGGCACGCCCGGCTATGTGGACCAGCCCGACCTCACCGGCGACGACGCGAAGGACAGCAACGGCTATTACCAGCTCGCCTCCCGGCTGGCCCTGACCTGGCGCATCAGCGACACCGCCAACCTGCGCGTGCAGGCGTTGTCGCAGATCGTGGATGCCGACAACTCCAGCGCGGTGGGCCTGACCTATCCGACGCTGGAGCCGATCCGCGGCCCGCTCGAAGGCATCCTGCAGCGCGCGACCCCGTACCGGATGGAGACCGACTACTACTCGGCGATCCTGGATTGGGACCTGGGCAACGTTGATTTCGTCTCCGCGACCAGCTTCTCCGAAACCCGCATGGATGAGGTGCAGGACTCCACGCTGGTCTATGGCGTGGCATGGCCGCTGCTGACCCCGTACCCGGCCGGCCAGGCGCAGTTCGATGTGTTCCTTGGCACCCGCAAATGGACCCAGGAATTCCGCCTCAGCTCCAAGGAGAGTGAGCGCTTTGAATGGTTGCTGGGCACTTTCTTCACCGGCGAGAAGAACGCCAACCGCCAGCAGGTCGGTGCCTACGATGCCAACGGCATCCCGCTGCCGTTCAATCCCGGCACCGCCAGCCTGCCCGGCACCTATGACGAGCAGGCGATCTTCGCCGACGTCACGTACAAGTTCAGCCCGCGCTTCGATGTCTCAGCCGGTGTGCGGCATGCGCGCAACCAGCAGGATTTCGAGCAGCACAGCACCGGCCTGCTGTACGGCCCGCGGCCGATCGATCTGGCCGACTCCGCCGATGACAGCGTGACCACGTGGAAGCTGGCCTCGCGCTGGCACCTCAACGACAGCGCGATGATCTACGCGCGCTACGCCACCGGCTACCGCCCGGGCGGACCGAACGTATCGACCTCCGGCGTGGTGCCGATGACCAAGGCCGACACCCTGGACAACCTGGAGCTCGGCTTCAAATCGCACTTCTGGGACCGCCGCGCGATGATCGATCTGGCGCTGTTCCGGATCGACTGGGACGACATCCAGGTGCGCGTCTCCGAGAACGGCCTGAGCTGGATGGGCAACGCCGGCAGCGCGCGCAGCCAGGGGGCGGAACTGAGCCTCATGGTGCGCCCGGCCGAGCGCCTCACGCTTGGCCTCAATGCCGCCTACATCGATTCGACGATCGGCGACGTACCGCCCTCCAGCGGCCTGGTCTCGGGCAGCCGCATGCCGATGACGCCGCGGCTGAGCTGGTCGGGCACGATCGACTACGACGTCGATGTGAGCGACCAGTGGCGGGGCCGGGTCGGTGCCGGGTATCGGGTCACCGGCGAGCGCGTGGCCGGGGCGTACGACATCGACAGCTACAACGCGCTGGACCTGCATGCCGAGCTGACCAACATGACGTGGACGGTCCGCCTGTATGCGCGCAACGCCACCGACGAGCGCGCGTACGTCTCCACCGGCTCGGTGCGAGACGCGCTCAACCGCTATGTCGCGGTGACCGGCGTACCGCTGCAGCCGCGCACGATCGGCATGTCCATCGACTATCGCTACTGAGTCCAGCCACCTGCCATGGCGGCGCCCCGAGCTGCCGCCGGACCACCCGTCGGAAGAGAAAGGGAATAATCCTACTTAGGTTGCAAATTCTCTGATTAGGACTTATACAGATCCAACCAGGTCAACAACAGCGAGCCCCTCGTGAATGCTTCCCCTGCTCTCTTCTCTCCCCCGACCACTGGATCCGCCATGAGCTCGACGCCCACTGCCGCCGTGCAGACCCTTGCCGCCCTCCCCCAGCCGTACCTGCTGTTCCTGGGCGACACCACCGAAGCCGGCTTCGCCAAGACCGCGATCGGCCTGCACGACTGGGCCCCGGAAGTGTGCGTGGCCGAGTGGAGCCTGCCGGGCTGCCCGATCAGCACCGGCCTGCCGAGCATGACGCCGGCCCAGGCGCGCGCGGCCGGTGCACGTGCGATGGTGATCGGCGTGGCCAACGGCGGTGGCGTGATTCCGCCGCAGTGGCTGCCGGCCCTGGTCGATGCGTTGGAAAACGGTCTGGACCTGGTCAGCGGCATGCACCAGAAGCTGGGTGACATTCCGGAACTGGCGGCCGCAGCCGAACGCCACGGGCGCGAACTGATCAACGTGCGCGTGCCGCCGCGTGGCATTCCGGTCGGCAACGGCCGCAAGCGCACCGGCAAGCGCGTGCTGACCGTCGGCACCGACTGCGCGCTGGGCAAGAAGTACACCGCCCTGGCACTGGCGCGTGGCCTGCGTGGCCTCGGCGTGGACGCCGACTTCCGCGCCAGCGGCCAGACCGGCATCCTGATTGCCGGCAGCGGCATTCCGATGGACGCGGTGGTGGCCGACTTCTCCGCCGGCGCCGCCGAACTGCTCAGCCCGAATGCGGCCGACGATCACTGGGATGTCATCGAAGGCCAGGGCTCGCTGTTCCATCCTGCCTACGCCGGTGTCAGCCTCGGCCTGCTGCATGGCAGCCAGCCGGATGTGTTCGTGGTCTGCCACCAGCCGGGGCGCAAGCACGTGCTCGGCTATCCGGACTACCCGCTGCCCTCCATCGAGGAAGTGATCGCGCTGACCGTGCAGCTGGGGCGCCGGACCAATCCGGATATCCGCTGCGTCGGCGTCAGTCTCAATACCCATGGCATGACCGACGCCGCGGCAGCGGCCGCCTGCGCGGAAGTCAGCGCGCGTCTTGGTCTGCCGGTGGCCGATCCGATGCGGCAAGATGGGGAATTCAACCGCCTGCTGGAGGCCTGCATCGCATGAAGATGACATCCCGTACCTTGAGCCTGTGCGTGGCGGCATTGCTGGGCCTGAGCCCACTCGCCGCGTTCAGCGCCGGCAAGACCAGCCCGGTGGAAACCGAAGTCGCGCGGCTGGCCACCCTGATCGACGGCAAGGTCGGTGTCTCGGCGTGGCGCCTGGATGGCAAGGGCGAGCAGGTCCATCTGAATCCCGATGAAGGGTTCCCGATGGCCAGCACGTTCAAGGTGGCGGTCGCGGCGGTGATCCTGACCAAGGTGGATGCCGGCGAACTGGCGTTGACCACGATGGTGCCGGTGCCGAAATCGTTCTATGTCGATTCGGAAGTGATCGCGGACCGCTTCATCCATGACGGTGTGAGCCTGTCGGTGCACAACCTGCTGGAGGTCATGCTGACCCAGAGCGACAACACCGCCACCGACGTGCTGGTGGCGCAGGCCGGCGGACCGGCCGCGGTCACCGCCTGGCTGCGCGCACAGGGCATCGAAGGCCAGCGCCTGGATCGCAACACCCGCCAGCTGCTGAGCGATATCTTCGGCCTCGGCGATGAGCCGCTGACCAAGGAACGCGTCGCCGAGCTCACCCTCGATCCGGAGGTGGTCAAGCGCACCAAAGCCGGCAACGAAGCCTTCGACAAGGATCCGCGCGACACCTCCACGCCACGCGCGATGTCGACCCTGTTGACCAGGCTGTTCACCGGCAAGGCGCTGAGCCCGGCCAGCACCGAGGTGCTGGTGCAGATCATGGAGCGTTGCCGGACCTGCAGCGCGCGCCTGCGTGGCAGCCTGCCGCCGGGCACCAAGGTGGCCGACAAGAGCGGCACCGTGGCCGGCACCGTCAACGATGTCGGCGTGGTCACCCTGCCCGATGGCAGCCAGTTCGCGATCTCCGTGTTCGTCAAAGCCAGCAATGCCCCACGCAGCGAACGTGAGCGTGTGATCGCCGAGATCGCCCGCACCGTGCGCGACTTCTACCTGCTGCAGCCGACGGCCGCGCGCAAGTGACCGCCGCCGCCAGCCGGTTCCAGCGGTATCTGTTGCCCGGCCTGGCGTTCAAGTCCGCCGTGATCGGCGGCGGATACGCGACCGGCCGTGAGCTGGCGGAGTTTTTCCTGCCATCGGGCCCCTGGGGCGGCCTGGCCGCGATGGTGTTGTCGATGCTGATCTGGAGCGTGATCTGCATCCTGACGTTCCTGTTGGCCCGGGCGATCCGGGCCAACGATTACCGCACCTTCTTCCGGCATCTGCTGGGCCGTGGCTGGTGGACCTTCGAAGTGGCCTACCTGGCGCTGATCGTGGTGGTGCTGGCGGTGTTCGGCGCGGCCGCCGGCGAACTGGCCGCGACCATGTTCGGTTGGCCACGGATCGTCGGCACGCTGGTGCTGGTGGCGATCATCACCGGCGTGGTGCAGGCCGGGACCAACGCCGTCGAACGCATGTTCAAGCTGATGTCGGCCTTCATGTACCTGGTCTACGCCATTGCCGCGTGCCTGATCCTCTATCGCTTCGGCGGCGGCGCGATGGCGCAGCTGTCCAACACCCATGAGCTCGGCCAGGACTGGGTGCTCAACGGCGTCACCTACGCCGGCTACAACATGTTCGCGGCGGTCTCGATCCTGCTGGTGGTGCGCCACCTGCTGTGCCGGCGCGATGCGGTGATCGCCGGCGCCCTGGCCGGCCCGTTGGCGATCCTGCCGGCGATCGTGTTCTACATCTGCATGATCGCGTTCCTGCCGGACATCGCCGACGCGCCCCTGCCCTCAGACCTGATGCTCGGCCAGCTGGGCCTGCCATGGTTCCAGTGGTTGTTCCGGCTGATGATCATGGTCGCGCTGGTCGAAACCGGGGTCACGCTGATGGCCTCGGTGGACGGCCGCATCAGCGTCAACTGGAAGGAGCGAACCGGCGCCGCCCCGGGCCGCGGCATGCGGGTGGCGATCATTGCCGCCATCCTGCTGATGGCCGTGTTCCTGGCCGATGGCATCGGACTGGTCGCGCTGATCGCGAAGGGCTACCGTCTGCTGGCGTATGCGATCCTGGCCACCTACGTGGTGCCGCTGCTGGCGTACTCGGCGTGGCAGATCTGGACGCGCCGTGGGCAGGCCTTCACCGCGCCCGTGGGCGAGCTGCCCGATCCGCGGCCTGCCCTGGCCGATGCGCTCGGCGCTCACCCGCCACAGGCAAAGACCAGGAACTGATGCAGTGCGCGTGCCGGCGCGGACAGGTCTTCGTCCGGGCGCCAGACCAGGCCGACTTCCATCGGCGGCACCGCATCGGTGAGGGTGCGCACGTCGATCCGGCGCCCCTCCAGCGACCACGGGCGGTAGACCATGTCCGACAGGATGCTGACCCCGAAGCCGTAGGCGACCATGCCGCGCAGCGCTTCCAGCGACGAGGTGCGGAACACCACGTTGGGTTCGCGCCCGACCGAGCGCCAGTAGCGCATCGCCGACTCCTGCCCTTCGTCCACCATCAGCATGATGTATGGATACGGCTCGACGTCGGCCGGGCTGATCACCGGCAGCTGCAACAGCGGGTGCGACTCGGACAGCCACAGCTGGCGGCGCGAGCGGATCAATACCTGCCGCCGCAGCACATAGGGCTCGGCCATGTTGGAAATGATGCACAGCCCGAAATCCAGGTCACCGCTGCCGACGCCCTGCTCGATCGCGGCACGGTCCATGTCGACCAGATCCACCTCCACCTGCGGATAGGAGCGCTTGAAGCGCGCCAGCAGGCTCGGCAGGAAATAGCCCAGCACCGTATAGGACGCGCCGATCCGCACCCGGCCCGGCAGGGTGTTGGCCAGGAACATCGGCTCGCTGAGGGCGTCCTGCAGCGTGTCCAGGATGTGCCGCACATGCTGGTGGAACCGATGGCCCTCGGCGGTCAGCCCGACCCCGTGCGGCATGCGGTCGAACAGTTTCAGGCCCAGCGAGGTTTCCAGCTGGGCGACCGCCGTGGTGATCACCGACTGGGAGACGTGCAGCTTGCGTGCGGCCTGTGAGAACTGCCCCAACTCGGCAGCTTCGGCAAAGTACCGCAGCTGGCGCAGGGTCATGTTGGCTGGGATTTGCATGCACGAGCTCCCGCGGAATGAAGATATCTGAATAAACAATACCTCATACGCAATTAAACAAATTTACGATAAGCCGCTGTGCCTCTAGACTTCACATCGGGTGCAATGCGCCATGGCCCCAGCCGCCTTGCAAGCGCTGGTCCTTACCCGCTTCGCGACGAGATCCTGACCGGATGTCGGCGCGCCAACATCGCCATTACCGTTGCCCCCCGCCTGCGGTATGCCTGTAGCTCCATGACCCAAGCCCAGCGAGGCCCCTGACATGTCATCACCCCAGATCCCCGCCACGAGTGAACCGTTGCGTTTGCACGTGCCCGAGCCCAGCGCCCGTCCCGGCGAGGCCACCGACTTTTCCTATCTGAAGCTGAGCCCCGCCGGCGCGGTCGACAAGCCGCCCGTGGACGTGAGCGCCAGCCAGACCGCACCGCTGACCAGCCAGCTGATCCGCGTGCTGGATGACAACGGCGACGCCGTGGGCCCGTGGGCCGCCGATATCGACGACGCCGTGCTGCTGCGTGCCATGCACGCCATGCTCAAGACGCGCGCCTATGACGCACGCATGCTGATCGCCCAGCGCCAGAAGAAGACCTCCTTCTACATCCAGTGCCTGGGTGAGGAAGCCATCGCCGTCGGCCAGACCCTGGCGCTGCGCGATGACGACATGCAGTTCCCGACCTACCGCCAGCAGGGCATCCTGGTCACCAAGGAAGTGCCGATGGTGGACATGATGTGCCAGGTGCTGTCCAACGCGGCCGACCCGCTGAAGGGCCGCCAGCTGCCGATCATGTACTCCTACAAGGATTACGGCTTCTTCTCGATCTCCGGCAACCTGACCACCCAGTACATCCAGGCGGTGGGCTGGGCGATGGCCTCGGCGATCAAGGGCGACACCCGCATCGCCACCGCATGGGTCGGTGACGGCGCCACCGCCGAAGGCGATTTCCACGCCGCGCTGACCTTCGCGCACGTGTACCGCGCCCCGGTCGTGCTCAACGTGGTCAACAACCAGTGGGCGATCTCCACCTTCCAGGCCATCGCCGGCGGTGAGAACACCACCTTCGCCGCGCGCGGCGTGGGCTACGGCATTCCGTCGCTGCGCGTGGACGGCAACGATCTGCTGGCCGTGTACGCCGCTTCGCGCTGGGCTGCCGAACGCGCCCGCAGCAACCTGGGGCCGACCCTGATCGAGTGGGTCACCTACCGCGCCGGCCCGCATTCGACCTCGGATGATCCCTCCAAGTACCGCCCTGCCGACGATGCGCAGCAGTTCCCGCTCGGCGATCCGATCGACCGCCTGAAGCAGCACCTGATCAAGCGTGGCCTGTGGAGCGAGCAGCAGCACGACGCGCTCCGCGCCGAACTGGATGCCGAGATCCTGCGTGCCCTCAAGGAGGCCGAGACCCACGGGTTGCTCGGCAGCGACAACCGTCCCGGCGCGGCCCTCATGTTCGAAGACGTCTACAAGGACATGCCCGAACATCTCCGTCGCCAGCGTCAGCAGTTGGGAGTCTGAACACATGAGCGGGATTGAACAGAACAACACCGGCGGTACGCCGATGACCATGATCCAGGCGCTGCGCTCGGCGATGGACGTGATGCTGGAACGCGACGACAACGTGGTGATTTTCGGCCAGGACGTGGGCTACTTCGGTGGCGTGTTCCGCTGCACCGACGGCCTGCAGACCAAGTACGGCAAGCAGCGCGTGTTCGATGCGCCGATTTCCGAGAACGGCATCGCCGGCGCGGCGATCGGCATGGCCGCCTACGGCCTGCGCCCGGTCGCTGAAATCCAGTTCGCCGATTACATCTACCCGGCCTACGACCAGATCGTGTCCGAAGCGGCGCGCATGCGCTATCGCTCCGGCGGCAGCTTCACCTCCTCGCTGGTGTTCCGCACCCCGTGCGGCGGTGGCATCTACGGCGGCCAGACCCACAGCCAGAGCCCGGAGGCGATCTTCGCCCATGCCACCGGCCTGCGCACCGTCATGCCCTCCAACCCGTACGACGCCAAGGGCCTGCTGATCGCCTCGATCGAGAACGACGATCCGGTGATCTTCCTGGAGCCCAAGCGCCTGTACAACGGCCCGTTCGACGGTCACCACGACCGCCCGGTCACGGCGTGGTCCAAGTACCCGGACAACCTGGTGCCGGAGGGTTACTACAACGTGCCGCTGGACAAGGCCGCCATCGCCCGCGAAGGCAAGGCACTGACGATCATCACCTACGGCACCACCGTGTGGGTGGCCAAGGCCGCCGCCGAAGATGCCGGGATCGATGCCGAAGTGATCGACCTGCGCAGCCTGTGGCCGCTGGATCTGGAGGCCATCGTCAATTCGGTCAAGAAGACCGGCCGCTGCATCGTGCTGCACGAAGCCACCCGCACCTGCGGGTTCGGCGCCGAACTGGTCGCGCTGGTGCAGGAGCACTGCTTCTATCACCTGCAGGCCCCGGTGGAACGCGTTACCGGCTGGGACACCCCGTATCCGCACGCGCAGGAATGGGACTACTTCCCGGGTCCGTCCCGGGTCATCGATGCAATGCAGCGCGTGCTGGAGGACTGAACCATGGGACATCACGTCATCAAGATGCCGGACATCGGTGAAGGTATCGCCGAAGTCGAACTGATCACCTGGAAGGTCGAGGTCGGTGGCCCGGTCGCCGAAGACCAGGTCGTGGCCGAAGTCATGACCGACAAGGCCATGGTCGAGATCCCCTCGCCCGTGGCTGGCACCGTGGTCTCGCTGGGCGGCAAGCCCGGCCAGATGATGGCCGTCGGCAGCGAGCTGATCCGCCTGGAAGTGGAAGGCGCCGGCAATGCCAGCGCCGCCAGTGCGCCGGCCGCCGCCGCACCTGCCGAACCGGTTGCTGCGCCCAAGGCTGCCGCGCCTGCGGCTGCCGCGGCGGCCGCCGCCGAACCTGCACCGGTTGCAACGCCGGCCAAGGCCGCCGCAGCGCCCGCGCCCGCCCCTGCCGCCAAGCGCGACGAGCGCGGTGCGGTCACCAACGGCGTGCTCAACGCCGGTGAAGCCCCGCTCGCCTCCCCGGCCGTGCGCCGCCGCGCCTGGGACCTGGGCATCGAGCTGCGCTACGTGCCGGCCACCGGCCCGGGCGGTCGCATCCTGCAGGCCGATCTGGACGCCTACGCCGCCGCCGGTGGCAAGGCGCAGCCGGTTGGCGGCACTGCCGGCGGCAGCAGCTACGCGCGCCGTACCGGCGAGCAGCAGGTGCCGATCATGGGCCTGCGCCGCAAGATCGCGCAGAAGATGCAGCAGTCGTGGTCGACCATTCCGCACATCACCTATGTGGAAGAAATCGACGTCACGGAAGTGGAAGCCCTGCGCGCCAAGCTCAACGAGCGCTGGGCCAAGGAGCGCGGCAAGCTGACCCTGCTGCCGCTGCTGGCACGCGCGGTGGTGCTGGCCGCACGCGACTTCCCACAGATGAACGCCCGCTTCGATGACCAGGCCAACATCGTGACCCGCTATGAGGGCGTGCAGCTGGGCATCGCGACCCAGAGCGAGGTCGGCCTGTCGGTACCGGTGGTCGCGCATGCCGAATCGCTGGACCTGTGGCAGACCGCCACCGAGATCGCGCGCCTGGCCAACGCCGTGCGCGTGGGCAAGGCGACCCGTGAGGAGCTGTCCGGCTCCACCATCACCATCAGCAGCCTCGGCGCCGTTGGCGGTGTGGTGTCGACCCCGATCATCAACCACCCGGAAGTGGCGATCGTCGGCGTGAACCGCATCATCGAACGCCCGATGTTCCGCGAGGGCCAGGTGGTGGCGCGCAAGCTGATGAATCTGTCGTCCTCGTTCGACCATCGCATCGTCGATGGCATGGATGCGGCCGAGTTCGTGCAGGCGATCCGTACGCGCCTGGAAACCCCGGCCCTGCTGTTCGTGGAGTAAGCGATGTCCAATACCCTTCAAACCCAGCTGCTGATCATCGGCGGCGGTCCCGGCGGTTACATCGCCGGCATCCGCGCCGGCCAGCTCGGCGTCAAGACCATCGTGGTCGAGGGCGTCAATCCGGGTGGCACCTGCCTCAACATCGGCTGCAT
>Ga0213829_1000135_pt1 | contig 95000 bp, 76 predicted proteins | sample MC6MC0896MG_FD_180665 | JGI IMG/M metagenome (GOLD analysis project Ga0213829, IMG submission 180665) | Enriched soil aggregate microbial communities from Iowa State University, Ames, United States - MC6-MC0896-MG | ecosystem: Environmental > Terrestrial > Soil > Unclassified | place: USA: Iowa... | reverse complement strand
ACGCCGGCGGCGCTGGCGAAATCGCGCCGGAACGAGGACAGCATGCCCGGCGCCTGCGCCGTCCAGTCCACAAAGCGTTCGCGCATTGCAGGATCCACAAACAGCATCCAGAGCAGGTTGCGCCGGCCCGGCGCCTGTCCGGAAAAATTGAACACCTTGTCCGCCGCGGCGTTCCACACCACTACGTCCCAACGCAGATTCAGGATGTAGGCGGGGCGCGCGGGCAGGTCATCCATCAGGCGGCGGACCTGCGCGGGAACGGTGCACCACGTGCGGCCGGTCTCGGCCGGTGGGCGCTGGTGCGCAAGCAGATACAGATGGCGGCGCTCGGCGTCGTCCAGCCGCAGCACGCGGGCCAGGTTCTCCAGAAAGGCGGCCGACACGCTGATGTTGCGGCCCTGTTCAAACCACGTGTACCAGGCCAGTCCAACGCCGGCCAGCGCTGCCACTTCCTCGCGGCGCAGCCCGGGCGTGCGTCGGCGGCGTCCGGGCGGCAGCCCAAGGTCGGCGGGGCTGAGCCGTTCGCGGCGCAGCCGCAGGAAGTCGGACAGATCGGCGCGTGTGCGCTCCAGACGGCTGGCGATGGCGGGTTCAGTCATGACGCTGTTGCAGGAAGTAATAGCATAAACAGCTAAATTGTATAAGGCTAAAGGTCTGCCCAGAATAGCGCCGATCCTGACTTTTCGGACGCTTTCATGTCGACCACTACCCTTCCCGCCACACCTTCGGCCGCTCCTGCCGACCCCACTTCCCCACGACTCGGCAAGCTCGGCCTGGCGGTGCTGCTATCCGGCGGCTTCATCACCATCTTCGACCTCTTCGTCGTAAACGTGGCCATCCCCAGCATGCAGGCCACGCTGTCAGCCAGCTTCGCGCAGATCAACTTCATCATCGTCGCCTACGAACTGGCGTACGGCGTGCTGCTCATTGCGGGCAGCCGATTGGGCGACCGCCATGGCAGGCGCCGCTTGTTCATGCTGGGCATGGCGGGCTTCGCGCTGGCGTCGGCGCTGTGCGGCGTGGCGCCCACGCCGCACACGCTGATCGCCGCGCGCATCCTGCAGGGCGCGACGGCGGCCCTGCTGTTTCCACAGGTTTACACGCTGATCCGCGTCGGCTTCGAGGGGCATGCGCGGCAGCGGGCGTTCGGGCTGCTGGGCATGACGCTGGGCCTGGCGGCCATCGCCGGGCAGGTGCTGGGCGGATGGATCGTCCATGCGGATCTGTTCGGATTGGCGTGGCGCGCCATCTTTCTGATCAATCTGCCGCTGGGGCTGCTGGCATGCTGGCTCGCCCGGCACATGCCGGAGTCCGTCGAGCCCTCGGGCGCGGCAATGGACTGGCCCGGCGCCGCGCTTGTGGGTCTGGGGTTGGCGTTGCTGCTGCTGGCCCTGATCGAAGGCCCCGCACAGCAGTGGCCCGCCTGGACGCTGGCCTGCGCCGCAGCCTCGGTGATTGCGCTGGCGGCTTTCGTGCGACTGCAGCGCCGGATTGCCGCGCGCGGCGGCGTGCCGCTGGTGGAGATGGCCTTGCTGGCGCAGCCGCGCTTTGCGGCGGGGTGCCTCGTCGTGATGCTGGTGTTCTCAACGGCCAGCGCCATGTTTCTTTGCTTCGCCTTGCTGGTGCAGACGGGCTTCGGACGGGATGCGCTGACGGCAGGCTTGATCTTCGCGCCTGCCAGCGTCGGATTCGTGGCGGGGTCCATGGTGGCGCCAAGGTTGGTCGCCCGGTATGGCACGCGCGCGATCGCGCTGGCCGCGCTGCTGTACGGCGGGGCGACGGCGGCACTGATGATGCAGACCGGCATCGCCGGCGCCAGCCTGTCACCGTGGACATTGCTGCCTGCGCTGGTGTGGCTGGGCGCGGCGCAAGGCGCGGTCAACACGCCGCTGGTCAACCTGGCAATGGGGCTGGTCGAAGACCGCCAGGCCGGCATGGCGGCGGGCGTGGTGTCGACCTTGCAGCAGGTGGGCGCGGCGCTGGGCGTGTCGGCGGCCGGCATGCTGTATGGCGGCGCGTTGGAGACTTACGCGGATGCCAGCGCAGCAGAGCGCCATGCGCAGGCGTTCGCGTCGGCCATGCAGTTCAATGTTGCGGCCATCCTGGTGGCGGCCACCTTGTTATGGCGGCTGGGCCGTCATCGCTGACGGCCCGTCGTCCCGTTGCGCGGGGCCATTACCCCGCGGACAACTCACGCGCGCGTTGCTGCGCCTTGTGCACGGCCTCGGTGATGGCCTGGGCCACGCCAGCCTGCTGCATGTGCGACAGCGCGGCGTAAGTCGTGCCGCCCTTGGACGTGACACGCTCCTGCAATTCGGTCAGCGGAATGTCTTCGCTCGCGGCGAGTTCCGCCGCGCCGCGGAAGGCGGCAACGGCCAGCCGGCGCGCGTCGGCGGGCGCGAAGCCCAGTTCGACGGCGCCCTTTTCCAGCGCCGCCATGAAATGGAACACGTAGCCCGGGCCGCTGCCCGTCACAGCGGTGACGGCGTCGATCATGGCTTCGGTATCGGTCCAGATGCGTTCGCCGACGGCCGCGAACAGCGCGTCGACCTGATCGCGCTGCGCCTGTTCGCAAGCCGGCGTGGCAAAGAGGCCAGTCATGCCCAAGCCCACCTTGGTCGGCGTGTTGGGCATGGCGCGCACGATGCGCGCGTGGCCGCCCAACCATTCCGACAACGCGGCCAGCTCGACGCCCGCCGCGATGCTGACCACGGTGGCTTCTGCCGGCAGATGCTGCCGGACCTGGCCGCAGGCTTCGCGCAGCACTTGCGGCTTTGTGGCCAGCACGCACAGGGCGGCATCGCCGATATCGGCGCTGACGCTTTCCTGGCAGGGAAGACCGCGTGCGACCAGCGCCTCGCGCGTCGGCGCATAGGGTTCGATCACCAGAAAATCGGTCAGCGCCCGGCCCTGGCCGAGCAGTCCGTCGATGATGGCGGAGGCCATATTGCCGCCGCCGATGAAGACAATTTTTTCACGCATGTTGCTTCAGTTCCGAAGTAGGGATTGCGGACCGGACCGGCATGGGTGAGATGCCGGCGCGCGGATCATTGATGCGACAGTCTACGGGCATTCCGGAGCGTCACGACCCCGCCAGCGGCACGCCCGCCTGCGACGACGACCGCGTGCCGGGCAGCGGATAGCAGCATTCGGGGTGATACGTATGTACCACCGACAGCTTCACGCGGTCGCTGCTGTTGCCCTGCGCGGCGTGCAAGGTGCGGCAATGAAAGAACACCACGTCGCCGGCTTGCAGTTCCGGACAGACGGCGCGCGCGATCCACTCGGCGTTCTGCGGCACGTCCTCGCGGAAGAATTTCTTGTCGTCGAACTGGTCCGGCGAGTACGCCGCCGCGTGCGAGCCCGGAATGAACGACAGGCCGCCATTGGCACGCGTCTCCGGCCCCAGGGCCAGCCAACAGGACACCAGGTCCGTGTCCGAGAACGACCAATAGCGGATGTCCTGATGCCAGCCCGTCAGGCTGCCGTACGCCGGATGCTTGGTCATCACGCAGTTGTGGTGCACGGTGGACAGCACCGGCGTTTCGTTGAAATAACGCGTCAACCACTGGCCGATGCGCGGATCGGTGGCCCATTGGGCGAACAGCGGATCGCGCGCGTAGGCGTTGAGCAGGCGACGCACGGTCAGTCCGCCTTCTGCCGCGCGGGATTGCGGCGCGCCGGGATAGCGCAGGTCAGCTTCGTATTCGATGGGTGCGACGTGATCGCGCAAATGGCGTTCGGCCAGCGCGCGCAGCGCGGCAACCTGTTCCTGGCTGGCGAACTGGCGCGCCACCACGAAGCCCTGCTCGCGCAGGACGGCTATCTGATCATCAGGCAATAACCCGGACATCTCGATCCTCACAGCCCGCGGCGTAGGCGGCGCGTCTGCGGGCGGGCAGGCGCGCACCGGGCAAGGCGCCGGTCACGCGGGATGGCTAGATTACCAAATGGCAAGGCCGCCGGGCGGCTCCCGCGTCCTCAACCCGCGGGCGTCTTCTCGGGGCGGACGGGCGGCGGCGTGAGCCGGGCGGCGTCGCGCTCCTGGACCTCGTGGTGGACCCATTCGCGCCAGACGGCCACCAGCAGCGCCATCAGCACCGGGCCGACGAACAATCCCACGATGCCCATGGTCTTCACGCCGCCCACCAGCCCGAAGAAGGTCGGCAGGAAAGGCAGCTTGACCGGGCCGCCCACCAGGCGCGGGCGCAACGTCTTGTCGACGATGAAGAGTTCGACGCTGCCCCAGACCATCAGCGCGATGCCGGCGACCACATGGCCGGAGCCGACGAGATACAGGGACACCAGCGTGAACGACAACGGCGCACCGCCCGGGATCAAGGCCATGAAGCCGGTAACCACGCCCAGCAGCACGGGCGACGGCACCCCCGCCACCCAATACGCGATGCCCAGCACCACGCCTTCGCCCAGCGCGATCAGGCCCATGCCGGTGACGGTGGAATTGATGGTGGCCGGGACAACGCGCGAAAATCGCTGCCAGCGCGCGGGCAGGATGCGTTCGCCCAGGACGTCGAGCTGCGCAACCATGCGGATGCCGTCCTTGTAGACGAAGAACAGCGTGATCAGCATGAAAAGAACGGTCAGCAGCAACTGGAACACGTTGCCGGTGGCGGCCAGCGCCATGCGGTAGATGTTGCCCAGGTGTTCGCCGCTGACGGCTTCGACCAGCGCGCCCAGCGCGTGGGGCTGGCCGATATAGGATTGCCAGTACTGTCCCAGGCGATCGCCCACCACCGGCAGAGAGGATATCCACGCGGGCACGTCAACGCCGTGACGGTTGGCCGCGATGGCCCAGGCGACAAAAGCGCTGGCTTCCTTGATGGCGTAGGACAGCGCCAGCGACAACGGGACGATCAGCACCACGACGACGACCAGCAGCGCCAGCGATGCGGCAACTGCCGTGCGGCCGCCGCAACGGACGACGAGGCGTTGGTACAGGGGCCAGCTGGCCAGGCCGATGATCAGCGCCGCCAGGGCCGGAACCAGGAATCCGCTAAGAAAGTAAACCCCCGCCAACAGCACAAGCAGCAACAGCCAACGGGCGATCAGGTAAGCGGGTAGAACAGGCTGCATAGCGGATCGACTGTAAGGGCGTTGTAGGCTTTGACTGTCGGACTATACAGACGTTTCATGCGATTCGAGGGACGCAAGGGCTGTATTTACTACGGGGTTTCCCGTGCTTAACGCAGATGGCGGACCCGAGGGTCCGCCATGTCGTCATGCAACCAGCGCGTATTTACAGCAGGTATTCGGCGGCTTCTTCGCGCGCGGTGCGGCGGCGCGGCGCCATGTCTGCCAGCGCGGGGATCGCCGGCACGGGGGGCTGCGCCGGGGCGGTCTGTCCCTGGTTGCGCTGATAGACGGCGCAGGACGCGGCGGCCGGATCGGTCTCGTCGCGCCCGCTGAGCAGCGGGCATCCGGCAAACAATTCGGCCACCCAGTCGGTGAAGGCCCGCACCTTGGGCGACAACTGCCGGCTCTGCGGATACAGCACCGAAATCGCCGTGGAGCTGGGCTTCCACTGGGGCAGGATCTCGATCAGCTCGCCCGATTGCAGGTACGGCAGCGCCATGTAGCGCGCGGTCTGGATGAGGCCAAAGCCCTTCAGCCCGCAATCCAGATAGGCGCCCGCTTCGTTCACGGCCACGGTGCCCTTCATGTCGACTTCCTGGTGCTTGCCGTCCACTTTGAAGTCCCACGCGCAATTGCGGCCGGTGCGGCTGGAGAAATAATGCACCGCGTGGTGGTCGCGGAGCGATTCGATCGTCTGCGGCATGCCGTGGCGCGCCACGTAGGTGGGCGACGCGCAGGTCACCGTCTGCAGGGTGCCGATGCGGCGCGCGACCAAGCTGGAATCCTCGAGGTCGCCGGCACGGATGACGCAGTCCACGGCCTCCTGGACCATGTCGACCGGTCGGTCGCCCAGGCCCAGCACCAGCTCGACGTCAGGGTATTTGTCGTGAAAATCACACAATGAGGGAATCAGGATCAGCCGGCCGATGCAGGTCGGCACGTCGATGCGCAGGCGGCCCTTGAGCCGCAGGGCCGCTTCCTGGAAGCAGGCCTCGGTCTCTTCCACGTCGGCCAGGATGCGCACGCAATGCTGGTAATAGCCCGCGCCGTCGGGCGTCAAGCCGATCCGGCGCGTGGTGCGATTCAACAGGCGAACGCCCAGGAGGCGTTCCAGATTCTGAATGATGGTGGTGACGGTGGTGCGCGGAAGCGATAGGCTGTCGGCCGCCCGGGTGAAGCTATTGGCGTCCACGACGCGCACAAACACCTGCATAGCCTGAAAGCGGTCCATGGCAAGGGTGTCCTTAGGCAAATAAGTCGGGGTGGACGGAGCATAACCCGATTTCGCCGCTGATTAGTCATTTCTCACGAACAGTGTTGCCGGGATAGATAGGTTTATCCGCCCGGACAAAACACTCAGAATGCAAACCATCTTGAAGTGCCCTTGCCGCCCGGCGCAAGAAAAGGGCATGTCAATCCTCAGATTCCGCACCCGCAGCGACCGCCCTGATCAGGCGCCCGCCGCCTCTGGATAAGCGACCCCGGTCGATGCTGCGCCGCAGCATATCCATATAGCCCCGGATTCTTAGGAATGGCATCCCCGCCCCGCCGACTCCTCGTCTCCTCATCCCGGGCAAGCGCGCTTCCGCCTCTAGAAAACCACTCAAGGAAACACCATGGTTTCGCGTAAACGTATTGCTGTGCTCGTCGTATTTGCAGCCGTGCTGGCGGCGGGCGGCGGCTATGCCCTCACCCGCGGCCCCGCTGGCGGCAATGTCGCGATGGCGCAGGGCGCCCCCGCCGCGCCGCCCGTCGAGGTTGCGGAAGTCGTCAACAAGACCATCGTCGACTGGCAGCGCTACTCCGGCCGCCTCGAAGCGATCGACCGCGTCGATATCCGCCCACTGGTGTCCGGCACGCTGACCGCCGTGCATTTCCGGGACGGCAGCATCGTCAAGAAGGGCGACGTGCTCTTCACCATCGACCCGCGCCCCTACGCGGCCGAGGTGGACCGCGCCGCCGCGGCGCTGACCGCCGCCAAGGCGCGCGCCGCCTACACGGCCTCGGAACTGGCCCGCGGCCAGCGCCTGCTGACCGACAACGCAATCGCCCGCCGCGACTTCGAGGAAAAGCAGAACGCCGCACGCGAAGCCGCCGCCAACTTGCAGGGCGCTCAGGCCGCGCTGGACTACGCCAAGCTCAACCTGGGCTACACGCGCATCGAAGCCCCCGTCGACGGCCGCGTGTCGCGCGCCGAGGTCACCGTGGGCAACGTGGTCGCTGCCGGCGCCGCATCAGTGCCGCTGACCACGCTGGTGTCGGTGTCCAAGATGTACGCATCGTTCGACGTGGACGAACAAACGTTCCTGCGCTACGTGAACCCCACCCGCAACGGCCGCAATGGCGCGGTACCGGTGGAACTGGGCCTGGCCAATGAAGACGGTTACTCGCGCACCGGCGCCGTGCAATCGGTGGACAACCGCCTGGACGCCACCTCCGGCACCATCCGCGTGCGTGCCGAGTTCGACAACGCCGACGGCACCCTGCTGCCGGGCCTTTACGCCCGCATCCGTCTGGGCGGCAGCGAGCCCCGCGAGGCCGTGCTGATCGACGAACGCGCCATCGGCACCGACCAGGACAAGCGCTTCGTGCTGGTGCTGGACGACAAGAACCACGCCGTCTATCGCCAGGTGAAGCTGGGCGCCAATCAGGAAGGTCTGCGCGTGGTCGATACCGGCCTGGCTGCCGGCGAGCGCATCGTCGTCAACGGCCTGCAGCGCATCCGACCCGGCGACGCCGTGACCCCGACCGTTGTCCCCATGGTTGCCGCCAAGCGCAACCCGGTCCAGACCGCCTCGGCGCAGAACTGAGCCGACGCGTCGAACGAGAACGTTTATGAATATCTCGAAATTCTTCATCGACCGGCCGATCTTCGCCGGCGTGCTGTCGATCCTGGTGCTGCTGGCGGGCCTGTTGGCCATGTTCCAGCTGCCCATCTCCGAATACCCCGAAGTCGTGCCGCCGTCCGTGGTGGTGCGCGCGCAGTATCCGGGCGCCAACCCCAAGGTCATCGCCGAAACCGTCGCCTCGCCGCTGGAAGAATCCATCAACGGCGTCGAGAACATGCTGTACATGCAGTCGCAAGCCAACAGCGACGGCAACCTGACGCTGACGGTGAACTTCAAGCTGGGCGTGGATCCTGACAAGGCGCAGCAGCTCGTGCAGAACCGCGTGTCGCAGGCGCTGCCGCGCCTGCCGCCGGACGTGCAGCGCCTGGGCGTGACCACGGTCAAGAGCTCGCCCACGCTGACGCTCGTCGTGCACCTGATCTCCCCCAACGACCGCTACGACATCACCTACCTGCGCAACTATGCGATCCTGAACGTCAAGGACCGCCTGTCGCGCATCACAGGTGTTGGCGAAGTGACGGTGTGGGGATCGGGCAACTACTCCATGCGCGTGTGGCTCGATCCGCAAAAGGTCGCGCAGCGCGGCATGACCGCCTCCGAAGTCGTCAACGCGATCCGCGAGCAGAACGTGCAGGTCGCCGCCGGCGTGATCGGCGCCTCGCCCACGCAGGGCGACGTGCCGCTGCAATTGAACGTGAACGCGCGCGGTCGCCTGCAAACCGAGGAAGAATTCCGCGACATCATCCTGAAGACCTCGCCGGACGGCGCCGTGACGCACCTGTCCGACGTCGCCCGCGTGGAACTGGACGCCCAGGAATACGGCCTGCGTTCGCTCTTGAACAACAAGCAGGCGGTCGGCATGGGCATCATGCAGTCGCCGGGCGCCAACGCGCTGGACGTGTCCAGCCAGGTTCGCGCCGCCATGACCGAGCTGGCGCAGGACTTCCCGCCGGGCGTCGAATACCGCATCGAATACGACCCCACACAGTTCGTGCGCTCCAGTATCGAAGCCGTCGTGCACACCCTGCTCGAAGCCATCGCGCTGGTCGTGCTGGTCGTGATTCTGTTCCTGCAGACCTGGCGCGCGTCCATCATCCCGCTGCTCGCGGTGCCCGTGTCCATCGTCGGCACGTTCGCACTGCTGCTGATGTTCGGCTACTCCATCAACGCGCTGTCGCTGTTCGGCATGGTGCTGGCCATCGGGATCGTGGTGGACGACGCCATCGTGGTCGTCGAAAACGTCGAGCGCAACATCGCGGCGGGCTTGAGTCCACGCGATGCGACCTATCGCGCCATGCGCGAAGTCAGCGGCCCCATCATCGCCATCGCGCTGACGCTGTGCGCCGTGTTCGTGCCGCTTGCCTTCATGACGGGCCTGACCGGCCAGTTCTACAAGCAGTTCGCCATGACCATCGCCATCTCGACGGTGATCTCGGCCTTCAACTCGCTGACCCTGTCGCCCGCCCTCTCGGCCCTGCTGCTCAAGAGCCACCACGACAAGCCCGACTGGCTGACCCGCGGCATGAACCGCGTCTTCGGCCGCTTCTTCAACTGGTTCAACAACATGTTCGGCCGCGCGTCCGAGTCCTACGGCACGGGCGTGGCCAGCGTCATCCGCCGCAAGGCCGGCGCGATGGGCGTCTATGCCGTGCTGGTCGCCGCCACCATCGGCGTGTCGTACCTCGTGCCCGGCGGCTTCGTGCCCGCGCAGGACAAGCAGTACCTGATCGGCTTCACGCAACTGCCCAACGGCGCCTCGCTGGACCGCACCGAAGACGTGATCCGCCGCATGAGCGACATCGCCCTGAAGGAACCCGGCGTGCAATCCGCCATCGCCTTCCCCGGCCTATCCATCAACGGCTTCACCAACAGCTCCAGCGCCGGCATCGTGTTCGTCACGCTCAAGCCCTTTGGCGAACGCAACAACGCCGAGCTGTCCGGCAACGCCATTGCCGCCTCGCTGAACCAGAAGTTCGCGGCCATCCAGGACTCGTTCATTGCCGTGTTCCCGCCCCCGCCCGTCATGGGCCTGGGCACGCTCGGTGGATTCAAGCTCCAGCTCGAAGACCGCTCGGCCCTCGGCTATGCAGAACTGGACAAGGCAAAGCAGGCCTTCCTGGAAAAGGCGCGCCAGACGCCGGAACTGGGCCCCGCGTTCTCCAGCTACGAGATCAACGTCCCGCAGCTCGACGTCGACCTGGACCGCGTCAAGGCCAAGCAGCTTGGCGTGCCGGTGACCGAAGTCTTCGACACCATGCAGATCTATCTGGGCTCCATGTATGTCAACGACTTCAACCGCTTCGGCCGCGTGTTCCAGGTGCGTGCTCAGGCTGACGCGCCCTTCCGCGCGCACGCCGACGACATCCTGCAACTGAAGACCCGCAACGCCGCCGGCGACATGGTGCCGCTGTCCTCGCTGGTCACCGTCAAGCAGACGTTCGGCCCCGAAATGGTCGTGCGCTACAACGGCTACACCGCCGCCGACATCAACGGCGGCCCGGCCCCCGGCTACTCGTCCGACCAGGCGCAAGCCGCTGCCGAGCGCGTTGCCGCCGAAACCCTGCCGCGTGGCGTCAAGTTCGAATGGACCGACCTCACGTACCAGCAGATCCTCGCGGGCAACGCCGGCCTATGGGTGTTCCCCATCAGCGTCCTGCTCGTCTTCCTGGTGCTGGCCGCGCTGTACGAAAGCCTGACCCTGCCGCTCGCCGTGATCCTCATCGTGCCGATGAGCATCCTGGCCGCGCTGACCGGCGTCTACCTTACCGGCAACGACAACAACATCTTCACGCAGATTGGCCTCATGGTGCTGGTGGGACTGTCCGCGAAGAACGCGATCCTGATCGTTGAATTCGCCAGAGAGCTCGAGATGAACGGCCGCACGCCGCTCGAAGCCGCCATCGAAGCCAGCCGCCTGCGCCTGCGTCCCATCCTGATGACGTCCATCGCGTTCATCATGGGCGTGGTGCCGCTGGTGCTGTCCTCCGGCGCCGGTTCCGAGATGCGCCACGCCATGGGTGTCGCCGTGTTCTTCGGCATGCTCGGCGTGACCCTGTTCGGCCTGTTCCTCACGCCGGTGTTCTACGTCCTGCTGCGCTCGCTCGGCGGCAAGAAGCTGCACTCGGCCGCGCCGCATGAAGCGCCCGTCTGCGTGCCTCACATCGACCCGAACGCGCCGCCCGCCCCGCAACACCACGCGTAAGCCGACAGAAAAAAGAGTAGCCAGCGCGTCCCGTCCGCGATCGAACGGGACGCGCGCCAAAGAGAAACGTCATCATGATCAAAAGACTGACCCGAGGATCCGCCCTGCTCGCCATGCTGCTCGTGCTGGCCGGCTGCGCGGTGGGTCCCACGTACCAGCGTCCCACGGCCGACACGCCCGCCGCCTTCAAGGAAGCCGCACTGCCCGCCTCCGAAGCCGGCACCTGGAAGCCCGCCGAACCCTCCGAAGACGCCCTGCGCGGCGCCTGGTGGAAGGTCTTCAACGACGAAGGTCTGAACCAGCTTGAAGAAGAAGCCCAGCGCGCCAACCAGGACCTGCAGGCCGCCGCCGCCCGCTTGAACCAGGCCCGCGCCCTGCAACGCGAAGCGCGATCCGGCTTCTTCCCCAGCCTGGACGCCGGTTTCGGCCCCAACCGCCAACGCCCCTCGGCCGTGTCCCAAGGCCTGCCCGACGGCACGTCCACCTCGGCCGTCACGACTTGGCGCGCGCAAGGCGCCGTCTCGTACGAAGCCGACCTCTTCGGCCGCGTCGCCTCCACCGTCGACGCCGCCACCGCCGACGCCCAGCAAAGCGAAGCGCTCTACCGCTCCGTCCTGCTCGCCCTGCAAGCCGACGTCGCCACCACCTACTTCCTGGTGCGCGAGCAGGACGCCGAATCGCGCCTCTACCACCAGACCGTCAAGCTGCGCACCGACACGCTGCAGCTCATCCAGCGCCGCTACGACGCTGGCGACATCAGCGAACTCGACCTGGCGCGCGCCAAGGCCGAACTCGCCTCCGCGCAATCCGAGGCCCTCGGCATCGACCGCCGCCGCGCCACCGCCGAACACGCACTGGCCGTGCTGCTCGGCCGCGCTCCGTCGGAATTCACCATGCCGCCGCAGCCCATCGAAAAGATCGCGCTGACCATCCCCGCCGGCCTGCCGTCCACGCTGCTCGAACGCCGCCCCGACATCGCCGCCGCCGAACGCGCCATGGCCGCCGCCAACGCCCGCGTCGGCGCCGCCAAGTCCGCGTTCTTCCCGCGCCTGGACATCACCGGCGCGTTCGGCTACGAGTCCTCGGAACTGGGCAACCTCTTCCAATGGTCCAGCCGCACGTTCCTCCTCGGCCCCCTGGTCGGCGCCGCCCTGTCCATGCCGATCTTCGACGGCGGCCGCCGCCAAGCCGGCCTGGACCGCGCCCGCTCCGTCTACGAGGAAGACGTCGCCGTGTACCGCCAGACCGTCCTGAACGCGTTCCGCGAAGTGGAAGACAACCTGGCCAACCTGCGCATTCTTGCCGACCAGACCAAGGCCCAAAACGAGGCGGTGGAAGCGGCTACGCGCGCCGCGAAGCTCTCGCACACGCAGTATCGCGAAGGCTCCATCAGCTATTTGGACGTGATCGAAGCCGACCGCAGCGTTCTCTTGCAGCAACGCGTGTCCGTGCAGCTGACTGCCGAACAAGCCCGGTCGACGGTGGGATTGATCCGCGCCATCGGCGGCGGCTGGGATAACCCGGTCCCGCCGGAGCAGGTCGCGACGAAGTAAAGGCGGAGCAGGCTGGTGTCTGACACCGGAGGGGTTCTTAACCCGGTGTCAGACACCCCGCATAGGTCGGCTTCACTCGTTACGGTTGCGCCTCAGGGGTGTCAGACACCTGGCGCCGCGCCAACCAACACAGCACCGCCAAAACCCACCCCAGCGCCAGCGCGCAGCGTCCTCACCACGACGCAAGACATCGCGTAAGCCCCACCAGGCCGCCCGCGCGGCCGACGTGGGGCGGGCCCCGCAAGACGCTTCAAACCACAACGAGCGTCCACAAAAAACTCAAGAACCCCACCCGCCCCAGCGTCATGCCGAAGTCACTCCACCGCAGCCCGGCGTGGCGGTGGCCTGGGTGCGCGGGGCGTGTAGATGCGCCCGAGGGAATCCGAAGGCAGACGCCGCAGGCGGCAACGAGGATGACGACGGGGCAGTCCGGAGCGAAGGCTCCGGACCGCAATCGTAGCCCCGCGCATCCAGGCCGCCGCCGCGCCGGGCGTCTAAAGAACCCACCCCGCACCAACGCACGCCCCCCCCCTCGCACCCTGCTCCTGTTGTCAGCCAAACAAAGACCGGGCCAACTCTGACCCACCCGAGCCAATTCCGACCCGCCATTTTCCGCTTTGTTTTTAAAGACTTAAAAAACCCCGAGCCACAACTGACCCGAATCCCCGCAGAAAAAATCACTTTCCCGTTTTTCGAGCAATCCGTAATCAGCGAACAGCACGAAAGCCGCCAAACAAGTCATTGATAAAAAAGAGGAAACCGGCATTCAAACAAAACCTGGCACGGACTTTGCAATTAAGCAGAAGTCATCCCAGATGGCGCACCGGCCCATAAGGCCACTTCGCAAACCAAACCAGGAAACAGCAAATGCCGACTCCCGCCTATATCAGCATCCAGGGCAAGACCCAGGGCAACATCACGCAAGGCGCATTCACTGCCGACTCCGTCGGCAACGTCTATCAGGAAGGTCATGAAGACCAGATCCTGGTCCAGGAAATCGAACACCTGATCGCCACCCCCACCGACCCGCAAAGCGGCCAGCCTTCTGGTCAGCGCGTCCACAAGCCCTTCGTCTTCACCGCGCCCCTGAACAAGGCCACCCCCCTCATGTACCAGGCCCTCGCCTCCGGCGAAATGCTGCCTGAAGTCGAAGTGAAGTGGTATCGCACCTCCACCGAAGGCAAGCAAGAGCACTTCTTCACCACCAAGCTCGAAGACGCGACCATCGTCAACATCAACACCGTGCTGCCGCACGCCCAGGATCCCAGCAAGGCCGAGTACACCCAGTTGGTCAAGGTTGCCATGGCCTACCGCAAGATCACCTGGACCCACGCCATCGCCGGCACCGAAGCTTCCGACGACTGGCGCAAGCCGCAAGAAGCCTGATCCCAGGTTTCCCAACAACAAGGCCGGCGCATCACGCGCCGGCCTTGCCGGTTCTGATCTGACTTTGTTCCAAACGGGGCCCTTCAAGAGCCCCTCACGTCAGGAAGCCAAACATGAAACCCATCGTTCTAGTAGGCCATCGCCATAGCTGCCCCATCCATGGCAACGGGACCGTCGTCACTGGCGCAAGCGAAGCCATCGTGAACGGCCGCGCCATCGCCCGCATCGGCGACCGCATCAGTTGCGGCGCGATCATTCAGACCGGCTCACCCGGCACCATCATCGAAGGACAACCCGTTGCGCGCCAAGGCGACAAAACCTCCCATGGCGGCACCCTGGTCGAAGGAGAGGCCGGTTGGCTGGTTGAATGATCCATCCAGCCATGGCAGCGCTACCGCGTTGCCACGCTTCCCCCCGCATCATTGCCCCGCACGCCATCTTCCAGAAGCGTCTGCGGCAGCGCAAACCCCTTGAACAATGGCTGCGTAAACGGATTGTTCGCCTTCTCCGTACTGATGCGGTAACGCATGCCGCCGTCCGGTGCGGCAAAGCTGATGTCAACGCTCGTGCTGGTCGCGCCATTCAGACGGGCTTGGCTAAGCAACCGGTACAGCGACCACGGGCCGCGATAGGCCAGTCCGCTGCTACTGCCCCCCGCATGCACCAGCGTCATGCGGCTTTCATTGCTCGACGCCAGCGTGTTCGGCCAGATCAGCGCCGTGCTCGTCGCCGGACCGTGGTTGTACGTCACCAACTGCCCTTCCACGCTAAGCGAGCTGCTGCGTTTGCTCGGCGCCATCCCCAGCGGCTCAACATGGAACTGCACACCCAACGTGCCGCGGCTATTGAAAAACGCGTCCCGGATCTTCTCGGCCGCCTCAAGCTGCGTCAACACATCCGCGCGCACCAGATAGCCGCCCAACCGCTCCGAATACAACGCCTCCAGGTTGTCCTCGATGAACAGATTCAGATACTTGTCGCGGAACTGCTGCAAACGTCCCTGCGGGCCGAAAAACGCCGTGAAATCGTCCAGCGCCACTTCCTCGCGGCTGGCCGGGTTGAACGGATAACGGTTTGCCAACCGCTCGCGGTAGAAGCGATACACGTCGATGTCCCAACGACGCTCGAGCTCACGCAGTGCCTCAACCAGAATCACCCGCGACGACTCGTCCGCCAGCTTGCCCACCTGACGATTCAACGGTTCGGGCAACCCGGCAGCAATGCGCTGCAGATTGCTGATCGGGTCCGGGCCCTTCAGCCCAAAGCGCTCCAGCACCACGCCAAGCGCCGTCTTGCCGCGGTCCGGGCTGTCGTGCACCGTGCGCACCTTGTCCTGCACGCTGCCGATCGCCACCAACGTCTCATCCAGGTACGACGCCCGATCGCCCTTCGCCTGCAGCAGTTGGCCCATGGGTGCAAACGCCCGCGCAATTCCGAACACCGCGCCCGTTTCGTCCTGACCGGCCGCCACCTTTTCCGCCACGCCTGAGGCCCGCGCAACCACCGCGCCCTTCCCGTCGACCGCACCCGTGACCGCCGTGGGATCCGCGCCAAGTTCACTGTTGTCCCGCACAGTCTCCACCAGCCGGCGCAACGGCGCCGCCGGGCTGGTCACCGTACCCAGCACATTGACCGCCTCGGCAATGTCATGAAAATCACGAACTTCGAGCTGATTCAGGTTCCGCTGCCAGGTGTCGATGTAATCACGGCCGTAGATGGCCTGGATGCGCTCGGCCAGCGCACGCTTGTCGGCCTCGGAATAATCGATATTTCGCCGCTCGCCCAGCGCCCACTGATCGATCATCGCCAGTTCGGTCAGATCCTGGCTGTGCGGCGCGAAATAGCTATGAAACCCTTTGGCCGTCAACAGCGCGTCGATCCGGCCATCGGAAGCAAGTTGCTCTGCTTCCCCTTTACCTGCAGCCGAAGGCTGATAGACCACATCAAACGCCGGGCCGATCTCATTACGCAGGTCCAGCGGCGCCCTCAAGTACTCGCCCGCTTGCCGGCGCATCGTCATGTAAACGCGCTGCGGCAACGGGATCTGCCGGAGGTCGCGCTGCACGACGGACACGCGCTGCTGAAACTGAGGCAGCAGCGTATCGGCGTACTTCATCGCGTAGTCCAGGTGCCGCATCAACGCGCGCTGCACCTGGTCTTCGCCGGGGAACGCCCGCGCCCACTGCTGCCCCATCCAACGCTCCACCACGGGCGGCCGGCGATTGGGGCGGTCTTCGATCATGCGGTACACGCGCAATGCCTCAAGCTGTGCGTCGCTGTCCACCGAGGTGCCGTCAAGATGCGCCATCACCCCGTTGGCCAGCGCAGGCAGAAAGCGCTGGGACAGCAGCGTCAGATACGCCTGATCGACCTTCGGACCGATCTGCCATCCCTGATACAGACCCATGTCCGCCACAAGCGGCCACGCCTCGCGATAATCGCCATACACCGCCACCGCGCTGCTGATCTGATCCAGCGGCTGAAGCAGGTTGCGGCCCGTTGTGTCCAGCTTGCCGTCGATGGCATGGGCGCTGTATGCGCGGCTGCGTTCCAGCACGCTCATGGCCTTGTCCCGGTTCACCGCGTAATAGTGATACCAGCCGCCGACAATGACCGCGCTGCCCAACGACGCCACACCGAAGCGCAGGGCCAGCGCGCGCCGCTTTTCAGCCCGCACGCGCGGGTTGTCGCCCGCCAGTCCCGACTCGGGATAGATGACGCGCTGAAATAGCTGCTGGGCAAAATAGACCATCGCGCGGCCGCTGGGATGCGTGGCCGGCACGGGCTCGCGGATATCGTAATTCTGCGACGCAGAAGCCACGAAGGCGTTGGTCAGCACACCCTGCTGATAGACCGACGACAAAAAGACGCCACGCGGCAACGCCGGCGTAATGTATCGATCGCTGCCCAGTACATCGGTCAGGAACTCCATCAAGAGCGGCCGCATGCCGGTCAGTTGCCGAACCAGGGAATACAGGGCTTCGCGTTGGCTCAATTCGCGGGCATCGGCCAGCGCATCGAACACCTGCTCGTTCAGGCGCGTCAGGAACTCGTCGTATCGCGCGCCCAGTTCGTCCCGCCACGCGTCATAACGCTGCACGGAGTCCAGCGTAAAGGTGAAGCCAAAGATATCCTCGCGCGCAGACTTGGGTAGCCGGGCGAACAGCGGTTCGAAGCCTTCAAGCAAGTCGAACTTGCTCAGGACGACGTACAGCGGCGGACGCGTCCCAAGCTGACGGCTCAGTTCGGCCAACCTGGCGCGCAGCAACGAGGCCAACGCCTTGCGGTCGCTGGGCTGCTGATTCAGCAACGTGACCAGGCTGACCATCAGCACGACGCCATTCAGCGGACGACGGCTGCGATTGCGCCCCAGCCATCCCACAAAGCTATCCCACAGGCGGGAATGGAGCTCCTGCGGCAAGAGCGCGGGTCCCGCAGCGTCTCCCGGTTGCAGCGGTTCCGTGTTTCCTGAAGCGGCAGACTGTTCAAGTTCTGCCGTCATCCGGGGCTGGCTGATCAGTTCGCCCGGCGGGTCGATAAGCACCGCGTCATCGCCAATCCACCAGTCAATGCGATAGATCCTGTCGGGATCGTCTTGCAGACGCTGGCTGCCGGCCTTGACTTCGCCCGTCAGCGAGAACGTCTGGCTGGACCGGTTGACGAAGCTGGTCTTGCCCGCGTTCTCCTGACCCAGCACCAGATACCAAGGCAGTTGGTAAAGCGCGTTGCGGCCCTTCAGATTGGCGTGGAGAACGCCCAGGCTCTTGTCCAGATCCCGCTCCTGCGCCTGCACGTAGCGCAGGCAGGAATCGTCCTGCTGTTTCTGCGATTTCGCGCGCTCGGCTTCCAGCGTCAGATTGCGGTTGCGCAGCCCGATGGCCCAGATCAGCAAGGGCAGCGCAATCAGCACAACAGTGGCCAGCACGCGCGCGGTGATACTTGCCAGCGGGTGATGTTCCTCCCATGTCCACATCGGCCCCAGCCACCAGATGGCGGCCAAGGCGAGCGCCAGCATCAGCAGCAACGCCACTGGCATGCCCTGCTTTGCCCATTTCAGTAGGGGCTGGCCATAGCGTTTTACTTTCGACCAAATCTTAAACATGGGGTTGCTCCTGTTTCTTGTATTCGATTGCGGCGTTCACCTGCCGCTCAAGCAGGTCGAACAGACTCGGCTCCCATTGCGCAGCGCGAGCGCCCTGCATGATGTGATGCGCCCGGGCGTACAAGCCATCCGCCAGCCACGCCAAGCCACGCGCGCCAAGCAGTTCGGCGGCGATCGTGATGACATGACAGCCATGACGCGGATCCGCCGACGCCTTCTGGATGGTTTCCAGCCGCTTGAGCATCGATTCCACCCCCGTGGCTTCCAGCGCCTCGCGCAGCTCTTCGCGCAACGCCGGGTACTCGTGTCCGGCGCCCAGCTTCGCGGTGTCCGCATCCGCGCCGCTGATCCACGACTGCGTTTCGCCATCGACGAACGCGCGGCCATCGGCAAACTGCAACTTCACCAGCGCCGGCAGCTTTGCCACAAAGCGCCCGGTGGATTGGCGGATGGCCTCGGCGACGTTCTGCATTTCCAGCCGGCGCGCGATACCGGCAGCCAGGAAGCTGCCACGCAGCCAGTACGGTGACGAGGTAATGCTTCTTTCAACGCGCTGCAACAGCGCGGGATCGACCGCATTGGCTTTCAGCGCATCCCAATACGCCTCGGCGGTTTCGGCGGGAACCGCCATCAGCTCGGTGCGCATCGTGTCTTTGCGCGTCGACGGCGCAATGCTCAGATGCGCCCACAAGGCAAAGCGGCGCAACAGGTAGCCCGTCGGGTCATAGGCGTCTTGCTGGTTGATGAGATCGGCCACGGCCAATAAAGAACGGCGCGTTTCACGTTCGTTGCCGGGCGCCATGGCCACGGGCGTAAAGAAAGCCTCGGTAATCCCGGACGGCTGCGCCGCCAGCTCGAGTTGCGCATCGGCGAGCTCGGGCGCGCGTGCCGCCTCGGCCTTCAGCCGTAGCTGCGCCTCCAGGCGGGTCAGCGCCGGCACGTCCAACCTGGTTTCGTTCGCGCAGGCCTGTAGCTTGTCCAACGCATGTTGGCCGGATTTGTAGAATTCGTCGGCGTACCCCTTGCCGTCAAGCTTGGCCAGCGCCTCTTCCAGGCGCTCCAGTTGCTGAGACAGCAGACGCCGCTTGGCCATCAACCCCGCCGCGCCCGGTTTTGGGTGGCTTGTGCTCCAGTACTGGCTGGTTATGCCAGCCAACACGCCTGCCGCCTCGGCCCACCCCCGCCAGCCGCCCGAGCGCATGCGGGCCGTTGCCAATTGCGCGGCAATGCGCAGGTGCTTACACTGCGACTGCAGATACTGGCGCGACGCCGTGTCGACATAACCCCAATCGATGGTCGCCTCTTGCAGCCCGCCCAGCTTCATCATTTCGCTTTCGATGCCCTGGTAGGCGTTGTCTTCGTCGTCGAAATCGCCGGCCGGCTGTTGCGGCGATATGGGTGACAGGATGGCGTCGAGATCCAGCGCGGAAAACGTGCTCACCAATGACAAGCCTCGCGTTGTTGCACCATCAGCGCATCGAGCGCCGCCGTGTCGAACGACAGTCCGTCGAACGACGCGTGGTCGCTTTCAAGCTGAATCTGCTGGGATGCACGAGTCAGATGGCGAAGCTGTTCGATGGCGACCAGACCACGGCCTGCATCCGTTACCGTGCCGTCGTCCAGGACCTGCCAGGGCCGGCGGCCCGAAATCGGCCGTCCGTCCAGCAACACGCGGATGCTCACGCGGCTGACATCCAGCGGCTCGGCGGTAATCAGCTGCAAGCGCGAAATGTTTTGCAGGCAACTGATCGCCAGCAGCGGCCGCGGCTCGCTACCGGCCAGGGCCGGCGCGGAGATCACGACCTTGTCCTGGCCCGGTATCGCGTCGCCGACGCGCAGCAGCAGCACGCCCGCGTCATCTGCCTTGCGGCGGGACTCATTGCGTTGCACGAGCCCGACAATATCCGGCACCCGAACCAGCTCGAATGGTGCGGCGGCCACCGCGGCACCGGCCGCCGCGGCATCGGCCGCCGCGGCATCGGCCGCAGATGCCGAAGATTCCGCGTTGGCGGTCGGCGGCGTGCCCGCCTCGGCGTCAAAACAGGCCAGCCGCTCGATTGCCGACACGATGGTCGTGCAACGACGGCCCGCCGCTACCGCATCCGTGGCTGCGTAGCCGGCCACAAGCACGGCGGCAACGAGCAGGAGCGCCCAGAATGGCTTCATATTGCTTCCTCTCCAGTCAGATTCAGATCGAGGCACTTGCGCGCCAAGGTGCGTTTGGGGATGCCCAGACTTTGCGCGGCCACCCGGCGCGACCCCCCGGCCTGGCGCAAGCGGTCTTCCAACAGCAAGCGCTCGAACGCCGCCAGCGCTTCGGGCAGGCTTTCGGTACGCCACAAGCGCTGCAGGCTGGCTTGGCCGGTCTCATCGTTCATGGCCTTATGCGTGCCGCTTGCCAGCTCGACCAGCCGGTTGGTCTGGATGCGCTTGCCCGGCGGCGTTCGCTCTGCCGCCGCAAGCACCAGACTGCGCAGTTCCCTGACGTTGCCGGGGAACCGATGGCGTTGGAGCTGTGCAATGGCGTTGTCGGAGATGCCGGCGACGCGGCCGGGAAATGACCGGTTGTGCTCGAGCAGAATGTGCGCCACCAGGGCGGGAACGTCTTCAAGACGTTCGCGCAGGGGGGCAATGTGCAGCGTCAGTTGGCAAATGCGGAAGTACAGGTCTTCGCGGAACTGGCCGTCACGCACCAGCTCAAGCAACGGCCGATGGGTTGCGCAGACCAGCCGAAAATCGGACGGCAACTCTCGCGTAGCGCCCACCGGCCTGTATTTTTTTTCGTTGAGCAGGCGCAGCAGCGCGCCCTGCAGGCCCAACGGCATATCCCCGATTTCATCAAGGAACAACGTGCCGCCGTCGGCTTCCGCGACCAGGCCTACCCGCGCCTGCACGGCCCCGGTATAGGCGCCGCGGGTCGCGCCGAAAAGTTCTGCTTCGATCAGGTCTTTGGGAATGGCCGCGCAGTTGACCGGCACGAACTTGCCCTTGCGCGCGGACGCCTGATGGATAAGCCAGGCGGCATGGTCCTTGCCCGAGCCCGTCTCTCCGGTCACGAGCAACGACAGGGAAGAGTCGGCGAAGCGCAGCATGTCTTCGCGCAGCCGCCGTGCGGTCGGTCCTGTGCCGACAAAACCGGTGGACAGCAAACGCCGGCGTCCACGCGTCTCGGATTGCTCGTCCAGCATCGTCTGGCGCGTCTGCGTCAGCGCCTCTGAGCCGAACCGTTCAAGCAGGCCATTCAAGACAGCGTCGTACAGCCTGCAGAGCTCCTGCCACGCGGAGTCGGCCGTCCAGGCTCTGAGCCCGGGTTCAGTCCCGGCCAGAAACAGCACCGCCACGGCATTCTGGCGCTTATCAAACAACGGCATCACCAGCCACGCATCCGCCGCCGCCAGCCGTTCGCGAAGTTCCTCGTACCCCCCGGCGACGCCGAACAAGCTGTCCAGGCGAGCCACGTGGCGTGCCTGGCCGGTGGTCAAGCAATAAACGATGGGGTTGTCGAGATCGTGCAAGGGACAGGCGGGAAGCAGGTCCAGCGCGACGCCATGACTGGCGATCGGCCGGATGCTGTCCCCCGCCGCCTCGCGCCAGTAGCAGACCCCGTAACGTATCCCGGGCACCGAACAAACGGCTTTGAGGAACCGGTCGGCCAGGGACGCAATGCCGGTGGCCTGGACCAATGTCCGTGCGAGCGCTGCGGCGCCTTGGGCACTCAAAGACATTGCGCTTACTCCACCACGGCGTCGAAGGCAGCACCGTCCCATCTGATGGTGGAACGCCGGAATCGCTGCCCGCTGGCCAGACACTTCAGCACCGCAAGCGACAACGGCGGCAGCATGTCGCCGTCAATGCTGGCATCCAGCAACCGCGCGCCGTTCTGATGACGCAGGCAACGTGCGCGCAATTCATCTCGCGCAGACGCCTCGATCGTCAATGGCGCGTTGTAGCGGTCGCTAAACTGCCTTTCGATGCGCTGCAGACGGCTTTCGACGATTTCGGCAAGCGTGGCCTCGTCGAGATAGCGGAACGGCACGACCTGCATGCGCGCCAATAGCGCCGGCTTGAAAAATTTAGCAAGATGTTCGCGCAGCGCCTCGCTGCCGAGGTCGGTAAGCGGACCGCCGTCTTGATCGAAGCCCAGATTGGATGTCAGGAAGAACAGCACGTTCTGGCAGTCGATGCGGCGCCCTTCGCCGTCGGCAAGCTCGCCTTTGTCGAAGGCCTGATAGAAGATGTTCAGCACCTCGGGATGCGCTTTCTCGACTTCGTCCAGCAGCACCACGGAGTACGGCCTTTTACGAATGGCCTCGGTCAGTACACCGCCTTCTCCGTATCCGACATATCCCGGCGGGGCGCCCAGCAACCGCGATACGGTGTGCTTCTCTTGGTATTCCGACATATTGATGGTGGTCAGAAACTGCTCGCCGCCAAAAAGCGCGTCTGCGACGGCCAAGCCCGTCTCTGTTTTTCCCACCCCGCTCGGCCCCACCAGCAGGAACGCGCCCATGGGAGTGCCGGGCCGCCGCAGATCGGCCATGGCTGTCAGCAACCGGCGATGCACCGTGTCGATCGCGGCGTTCTGTCCCTTGACGCGGAGCCTTAGCGTCTCGGGCAGCTTGTCCAGCCGATGGAACTGATCGCTGCTGAGGGTGGCGGCGGGAATCCCGGTCCAGTCCGCAATCACCTGCGCAATCTGCTGGGCGCCCACGTCCGCGTGCAACAGGGCGCCGTTGCGTTGAAGGTCAGCCAATTGCGCGACCAGCGCTTCCAGCCGCAACGACGTGTCTTCCTGGGTCTCGCCCGCGCGTAGCAAGATGATCTGGTCTATCAGCGCCTTCTGCTGCTGCCAGGCGGCCTGCAACTGTTCGATGGAATCCCGAATCTGCTGCCGCGTCACGTCCAGCGCGGCCAGCCTGGCGGTTTCCGGCGGTCGTCCGGCACGAGCATCCCGCCATAGCTGGTCGGCCTCGGCATCAACCTGCCGCAGTTCGTTTTCCAGCGACGCGAGGCTTCGCGGTGACTCGGCCAGCGCCGTTGCAACCCGGGCGCAGGCGGTGTCCAGAACGTCGATCGCCTTGTCCGGCAATTGCCGGCCCGACAGGTAACGTGCCGACAGCGCTGCAGCAGCCTTCAGGGCATCATCGGCGATGTAGACCTGATGAGCGTCTTCATAAACGCCGCGCAGGCCGCGCAGGATGTGCACGGCCTGCTCCAAGCTGGGCGCATCCAGTTTCACCAGTTGAAAGCGCCGTGTCAGCGCGGGATCTTTTTCGAAATACTTTTTGTATTCGGACCAGGTCGTGGCGGCGATCGTGCGTAGCTCGCCGCGCGCAAGAGCAGGCTTCAAGAGGTTCGCCGCGTCGCTACCGCCTGCCGCGTTGCCGGCCCCGATCAAGGTGTGCGCCTCGTCGATGAACAGGATGATCGGCTTGGCCGCGTGCTTGACCTCGTCGATGACCGCCTTCAGGCGCTTCTCGAATTCCCCTTTGACAGAGGCGCCGGCTTGCAGGGCGCCTAGATCCAGCCCCCACAACGTCACATCGCGCAGCGGCTCGGGAACGCGTTGCTCGACGATGCGCCGTGCCAGACCCTCGACAACGGCACTTTTTCCCACGCCTGCTTCACCCACCACAATCGGGTTGTTTTTGCGGCGGCGCGAAAGAATGTCGATCATCAAGTCGATTTCGGCATCCCGGCACAGAACCGGGTCGATGGTGCCCGCGCGCGCCTGGGCTGTGAAATCGTGTCCGTATTTGCTCAATGCGCTGTCGGAAGCTGCTGCCGCCGATTGGTTTGGCGATGGATCCTCTAAAACCGGGGCTTCCGAGGAACCGGCCAGCAATTCGCGAAAACGCTTGCGCAGTGTCTCGCGATTAATGGATTCGAATAACCGGATTGTGGGAAAGGGCAGGTAGCGGGCCGGGTTCGACAACGCGGCCAACAGCAGCGCTCCAGTTCGGATTTCGGTTTGCGCCAATTCCACCGAGCTCAGTAACCAGGCGTCCTGCATCAACTCAAGCAGCAATGGCGAGAACGAGGGGTATGCGTACCCTGGCCCTGCGTCGAGTTTAGGAAACGTGCTGGCAAGCGCCTCGCGCAATGCATCCGGATCCAATTCCGTGTTTGCCAAAATGCAGCGCACGTCGCATTTCGGTTGATCCATGAACTGGTATAGCAAGTGGGCAACCGTGACCTCTGCCCCATGCTGGCGGATGCAGAGACTGCCGGCTTCCTCCAGCGCGTGCCGCGCCACCGCGTGCAACCGGTCTAGCAGTGCGGACAGATCAACGGAAATCATGCCGGATTTTCCTCGTGGCCATGGGTTTTCTCACCATTTATTGTTTAAGCGCTACAGAAAACAAGCGCATTAAGAAACCATAGCCACAGACAAGTATCAATCGGACTAATTCGAATATCGGTTATCTGTCTTTCATTTCTTATGACCGCTCATATTTTCAATATGAATCCGATCAATCCGATTAGCTTTTCGAACTTTTCATATGTTCGAAGCTTTGAATTGCGCATCAGAATAGGCAGCTTTTTTTTGCTTCATCTCACCATGCGCTAGCGTCGTTTGATTTTTCGAAACCTTGCCAGAAGACCTGATATTCCGTTTTTGATCGGGTCGGCCTGTCATGCCTTGCGGAACGGACGCGTAAATGGCTCGAATATCTATAAGGAGTGACCCATGGCATCGAAAGTTGGTTCAGTTGCACCGAAAGAGCGGATCAATATCCGCTACATCCCCGCGACAGGCGACGAGCAGGAAGAAATCGAACTCCCGCTGAAAGTAATGGTGCTCGGAGATTTCAAGGGGCATGCCGACGAAACCCCGTTGGAAGATCGCCCTGCTGTCCAGATCAATAAGGACACCTTCAACGAAGTCATGGCCGAAGCCGGCCTGAGCCTGAAGGTCGACGTCCCGGCGACGCTCGAAGAAGGCAGCGAAAGCGACACGCTCAGCGTCAACCTGCAATTCAAGAACATCAAGGACTTCGGTCCTGACGCCATCGCCCGCCAAGTCCCCGAATTGAAGAGCCTGCTGGAACTGCGCGAAGCGCTGGTGGCGCTGAAGGGACCCATGGGCAACATCCCGGCGTTCCGCAAGCAGATCCAGACCCTGCTTGGTGACGACAGCGCGCGCGGCAAGCTGGCCCAGGAACTCGATCAACTCCTGGCGGCGCCGCAGGCGTGACGCCCGGCCCCGTCTCAACCTCTCTCTTCAGGTTTTCAAGGACGCACCGATGACCAAAGCCCAAACTGCCAAGATTCAAGAACATGCCAGCAGCCCGCCTCCGGGTGGACTGCTGGCGCAGATCATGGCCCAGACCCGCATCGAGCCCAGCCAGGAAGGCTATGCGGTTGCCGAGCGCGGTGTCGCCGCATTCGTGTCCGAGATGCTCAAGTCGGACTCCCGCGAGCAGCCGATCAACAAGCAACTGGTGGACCAGATGCTTGCCGCGATCGACCGCAAGCTCAGCAAGCAGATGGATGCCATCCTTCATCAGCCGGAATTTCAGCAGCTTGAATCCATCTGGCGCGCATTGTTCGACTTCGTGCAGCGCACCGACTTCCGGGAAAATATCCAGGTCGTGTTCGTTCCGGTCACCAAGGACGAGCTGCTGGAAGACTTTGAAAGCGCTGCCGACATTACCCGCAGCGGCTTGTACAAGCACGTGTACACGGCGGGCTACGGCCAGTTCGGCGGCCAGCCGATCGGCTGCATGATCGGCAACTACAACTTCGGTCCCTCCGCGCCCGACATCAAGCTTCTGGGCTACCTCGCCTCCGTCGGCGCCATGGCGCACGCGCCCTTCCTTGGCGCGGCCGGACCCGAAATGCTCAATCTGGAATCCTTCGAAGAGCTGCCCAACCTGAAGGAAGTCAAAGACATTTTCGAAGGCCCGCGCTTTGCCAAGTGGCGCAGCCTGCGTGAATCCGAAGACTCACGCTACCTGGGCCTGACCATGCCGCGCTACCTGCTGCGCCAGCCGTACGATCCGCTGGAAAACCCCGTGCGCAGCTTCGCCTACGAAGAAGCCATCGATGGCGACCACCGCAACTACCTGTGGGGCAACACGGCATTCCTGATGGGCAGCCGGGTCACCAACAGTTTCGCCAAGTTCCGCTGGTGTCCGAACATCATCGGCCCGCAGTCCGGCGGCGCAGTGGAAGATCTGCCGATGCACCTGTTCGAGTCGTTGGGACAGTTGCAGGCCAAGATCCCCACGGAGGTCCTGGTCTCCGACCGCAAGGAGTTCGAACTGTCCAGCGAAGGCTTCATTCCGCTGACCATGCGCAAAGACAGCGACAACGCCGCATTCTTCTCGGCCAACTCGGTGCAAAAGCCCAAGGTGTTCCAGAAGACGCCCGAAGGCCTGGCCGCGCAGACCAACTACATGCTGGGCACGCAGCTTCCGTACATGTTCATCATCAACCGCCTGGCGCACTACATCAAGGTGCTGCAGCGCGAGCAGATCGGTAGCTGGAAGGAACGCCAGGACCTGGAGCGCGAACTCAACAACTGGCTGCGCCAGTATGTCGCCGACCAGGAAAGCCCCACCAGCGACGTCCGAAGCCGCCGTCCGCTGCGTGCCGCCCGGGTCGTCGTGCAAGACGTCGCCGGCAATCCTGGCTGGTATCAGGTCGCGCTGTCGGTTCGCCCGCATTTCAAGTACATGGGCGCCAGCTTCGAACTGTCGTTGGTCGGCCGCCTGGACAAGGACTGACAGGGAGCTGAGCCATGCCCCGGTCCCCAGGGCGCGGAAGTCTGTTCGAACGCCTCGATCCAGACCTTCCGCCGCGGCGCAATCGCACCCGCCAGGAGATGGCGGCCGAGCGTATCCGCGCCATCAAGCGCCAATTGGAATGGATCCTCAATTCCCGCCAGGGCAGCTCGCAGAGCAGCCCTGGTTTGGGGTTGCGCGATCTGAACGACGCGGCGATCGGCGCCGTGGACCTGCGTCGACAGGTCTGCCTGGACATTCATGCCGCGGTGGCCGAGTACGAGCCCCGCGCGCGCGTTGTCGAGGTCAGACCGCTACCCGGGACGGATGCATCGTTGAATCTCGGCTTTCGGCTGGTCTGCCGGGTGCCGGTGAACAACCTGGAAGAGCAGGTGGAAATCAGCCTGCTCTTTCACCATCAAGGCCGACAGGTCAGGGTGACCTAATACGAAGCCAAGGGAGGCTGACCGGATGCCACTGAAGGGAAAATTCCGCGAGGAACTGGACTACCTGCGCCGCTTGCGGCGCGTCTTCGCACGCAACAACCCGCAGTTGGCGCCGTTTCTGGGTGAGGAGGCGACGGACCCCGACGTGGAGCGCCTGATGGAAGGCTTTGCCTTCCTGACGGCAAAACTGCGCCTCAAGATCGAGGACGATTTTCCTGAGCTGACCCACTCACTGCTGCAAATGCTGTGGCCCAACTACCTGCGGCCGTTGCCCAGCGCCACCATCATGCAGTTCGAGCCCACCGACCATTCCATCACCGGCCGCCAGACCGTGCCACGCGGCACCAGTATCCAGTCGCGCCCCGTGGACGGCGTGCAGTGCCAGTTCCGTACCTGCCAGGACGTCTCGATATTCCCGTTGGAGGTCGCGGACGTCAATGACGGCCATTCGCTGGAGAAGTCGATTGTCCGCGTCGACCTGGCCACCCTGAGCCAGAATCCGCCCAACACCTTTGACTGCGACAAACTCGAGTTCTACCTGAGCGGCAGCGACTACACGGCGCAGACGCTCTACCTGTGGCTGGCGAAGTACCTGAGCGAGATCCGCCTGGAATCCTCAGGCGTGGTTCGTCACATACCGGTCAACCAGATTGGTTTTCCGGGGTTCCAATCCGACGCCGCACTGCTGCCGTATCCCAAGAACGCCATGGATGGATACCGCATCCTCCAGGAATACTTTCTCTTTCCCCGGCGCTTCTACTTCTTTTCCCTGACGCATCTGCTCGGGCTCTGGCCGGACCAGCCCACGACAGGCGTGCGCCTCGAATTTCACTTCAGCCGGCCCATGCCGGCGGACGTGCGCGTGCGCAAGGGAGATATCGCGCTGTACTGCACGCCGGCGGTCAACCTGTTCGAACACGATGCCGAGCCCATCCGCCTGACCGGTAAGGCCGCCGAACACCGTCTCATGCCGGGCGGCCAGCGGGCCGATGCGTACGAGATCTTCAGCATCGACAAAGTCGATGGGTGGAAGAACGGCGACAGCGCCCAACCCGGGGAATGGCTACGCACCTACGAGCCCTTCGAGTCCCTGCGCCATCAGATCGAACATGAACGTGGCCGGACCACGCTGTATTACCGCACGCGATTGTCCTCATCCCTGGTCGATTCCGGCGTCGAGCACCGCATCGCATTCGTGCGGGGGGACGATCACCACTACATCGGGCGGGAAGAGACGGTGTCGCTCGCGCTGACCTGCACCAACCGCGATTATCCGCTGGCGTTGGGCGTTGGCGATATCCGAGAGGGATTGCGGGACACCCCCGCGTTTGTTCGCTTCAAGAACCTGACCACACCCACGCCGCCGTACCGTCCGGTTCTGGATGGCGATCTGCATTGGAGCCTGATCTCCAACCTGTCGCCGACTTACCTGTCATTGCTGTCGGCCGAACCCCTGAAAGCGATCATCGGCAATTACGACTTCTCGGCGCATCACGACATTCAGCGCGCCAGGACGACACAAAAGCGCCTGGACGGCCTGCAGGAAGTCGTCAGCAAACCCATTGACCGGATGTACAAGGGCTTGCCGATTCGAGGCACCCGCACCCTCTTGAAGCTGGACCAGGAAGGCTTCGCCTGCGAAGGCGATCTGTACCTCTTTGGAACGGTGCTCAGCCACTTCCTGTCGTTGTACGCCAGCCTGTCCTCGTTCCACGTGCTGGAAGCGATCAACACCACCAATCAGGAGCACTACGCATGGACCATGCGCAGCGGTACGCAGCCCCTGATCTGAGCGACACCCTGTTGGCCGAGGCCAAGAGGCATGACTTCTTCTGCCTTCTGGAACGCCTGCACGCGCTGCACGAGGACGATCTGGAATCGCCCGACAGCTTCGATGCAGACCACCAGCGCGTTCTCCTCGGCAACCACGCCGGCCTGGGCTTTCCGGCGTCTGACGTCGCGCTGGCCGAACGCCTGGACGATCACGTTCCGCATCAGTACCGCGTGCAGGCAACGTTCTTCGGCATGCACGGCACGGATTCTCCCCTGCCCAGCTATTACCTTGATCGCCTGGCCTACGAGGCCGGCCAAGGCGTCGGCATCCGCCCGGCGTTTCTGGATTTCTTCAATCACCGCCTGTTGACGCTGCTGCATCAAGCGTGGCGCAAGTATCGGTATTACATCCGCTTTCGGCGTGGCGCGGACGACCAGTTCTCGCGCCGGATCTTCGCGCTTATCGGCCTGAAGCACGACGCGACCCGGGGTGACACGCCCATCGCCTGGAGCCGCCTGCTGAGCTTTGCCGGCGCCGTGGTTCTGCGCAGCCGCTCGCCCACCATGCTGGCCGGACTGATCGCGCATTGCTTCGACCTGAAGGACGTGCAGATTCGCGACTTCGAGCTGCGCTACGCGGTTATCGACGAATCCGATCGGATCCGGCTGGGCCGAAACAACGGCCAGCTTAGCGAAAGCTTCCAGATCGGCGACAGCGTCCGCACGCGGCACTGCAGCTTCGTCATCGTGATATCGGGCCTGAGCCAGTCGCGCTTCCGTGAGTTCCTGCCGGAAGGCGAGAACTTCGAGCGCCTGCGCCAGCTCGTCGTTTTTCTGCTCCGCGACCCGGTGCCCTGTGACCTCGAACTTGGCCTGCGTCAGGACGAAGTCCCTCCCTTCAATCTTCGGCACGCCGACGGCACTCAATTGGGGTGGACCAGCTTTCTTGAACAGCCGGCCACAACCCTTCCGCCGCCCGTCAGAGTTTCCCTGCGTACATGAATCCGACATCCTCCACTCATCGCCTCGCCCTGGTCGTCGACAACCCCCAAGCCCTGCAAAAGGGCAGCCAGCCACGTTGCATGTTTGACACCGCTGGCGGCACGATCGGCGCCCACGGGGCGGACTGGATCCTGCATGACCGGTCCGGCGGCGTGCAATCCATTCACTGCGAAATCCGCCATGAAGACGGCCGCTACTTCGTCATTGACCGCAGCGGCCAGACGCGCGTGAACGACCAGACGGACCCGCTGGGCTCGCTCGTCAGCGTCCAGCTTCGCGGGGGAGACATCCTCCATGTCGGCCCCTACCGCCTGACCGTCAACCTGGATGACGAGGCATACACCCTGCCTGACCCTGCCCGGCATCTGGCTGAACATGGTGTGGCCGAGCTGCTGGGTACGTCGAACGAGCCTATCGAAGGCCTGCACCATGAGCGCGATGGCGTTCCTGCGCCAAACCTGTCGCCCGAGCGCGGTTGGCACGAGTTCAACGCCTTGTCCGAGCCCTCATCGCAAGGCCGGCTTGACCCCTTGCTCGCACTCGAAGAGGCCGGCCGCGCGGATTCAGCCTTATCCGGCAACGCGGCTGTGCTGGATTCGCGGCACTACGGGCAAACCCAGTTGGCCGCACAGGCCGACCTGTCCACCACCCGATTCGAAGCCGTTTCCGGCTCCCCTTTGCATGCCTTCGGAGATCCCCCCATGTCGGGACACCCCCCCTCTTCTGCAGCCCCTGGCGCATCCGCGCAATGGATCCAGGAACAGTTCAATCAACGTGGCGATGCAGCGGGCCTGGTGGCGCCCCTGGTCGAGGGTCTGGGCGCGCCGGTGGGCGCTTTGGACCCGCACGCCGCTCACACCTTGCTGTTCGAGGCTGGCACCACCCTGGCCGCGCTCATTCGCGGACTCGCCGCACTGAACCGCGCGCCGGAAGGCCAAGGAATGGCGTTGGCCAAACGCACCCTGCAGCCCATCGAAGACAACCCGCTGCGACTTGCGCAGTCCTATCCCGAAACCGTGCGCGCGCTCTTCTCCCGGGATCGCAGCATGGTTCACCTGTCTCCCACTGCCGCGGTCGAAGAATCGCTTGAGCAGATTGGCGAACAGCATCGGGCGATGATCGAGGCCGTGGCCGCGGGACTCAATGCCCTCTTGCAAGCATTCGCGCCCGATCAGCTCGAACGCCGCTTTTCCCGCTACCGGTCCGGCCAGCACCCCGAGGCACTGCCCGGAGACTGGGCCTGGCAGATGTACCGGCATTACTACGAAGAGCTGAAATCCAGCCGGCAACAGGGTTTCGACAAGCTGTTCTGGGAGGTCTTTGACCAGGCCTACGACCAGGCGCTGCGCAAGGAAGCGCCATGAGGCCAGCCGTTGCACTGCTGTGCGGCGCGGCGTTGCTGTCCGGCTGCAGCACCGTGGGCAACGTGCTCACCAAGACGGGTCAGGTCCTGATGGATCCCGGCATCCAGGTGGGCCCGCCCGAGGATCAGCCCACGCAGGTGGCGTTGAGTCTGTACGCCGCCAAGGACGTGAATCCGAATCCCGTTGCCGAGCCGGACGTGGATCCGGAGCCCGCAGCGCCGGATGAACGCGCGTTCACCGTCAATGTGCATGGCGAATCCCGCGAAGACCTGGTCCACAGCTTGCACGCGTTGCTTGAGCACCTGCATCAGGAGGCCTCGCCGGCACAGGACTCTGAAGACGGCTCGAGCACGTCGGTCAGACCCGCCTTCACCAAGGCTTTCAAGCCTCGTTCCATCGCCGTTAGCCCCGCGTTTGACCGGCTGCGGGCGGCCAGCGTGGCGACGAGCCGGGCTCCCTTTCCGGTGCCGTGGCAACTACGCCAAGGTGAAACCGCGCAAGGCTCGGCCTCCGCGGCTGGCGATGCGTCTGGCGATACCGCGGGCAGCCACGGCGAGGGTGTGGCGCTGGGCCAATATCGCGATGGCGTTCCGTTGGCCCCCGCCGCCGCGCTTGCCGCCCAGAATCATGTCAACGCCACGCCGATTGCATTTCGCGTGATTCAGCTCAAGGACGATTCGCTGCTGGAAAACGCCGATCCCGATCTGGTCCGCAGTGCTCCCAAGAAGGCTCTGGGAAGCACGTACATCACGGCCGACGACTACATGCTCGCACCCGGTCAGTTCAAGTTCATCAACTATCACGACCTGGACGAAGACACCCATTACGTCGCCGTCGTGGCCGCCTTCAACGCGCCCAACGCCGACCGCTGGTACGACATCTTCCGTGTGGAACCGAGAAGCCGCAAATACGCTTTGCTGGTGACCTTGCAAGACACGCGCGTTGCCATCACCGACGAACACTACCGGCCAGAAAAGGCCACTCAACGCGCCCGCAACCAAGCGAGAAAATAGCCATGACCAGCCGCAATCCCGTCGTTTGGGGCGAAGGGCAATTCGTCAAACCCCAGCATTTCCAGCAGACCGACCGATACCTTGAGCACTACATCAATGTGCGCATGGGCAGCCGGTACTGCTATGGATTTTCCGAACTGGAGCTGAATCAGGAGTTTCTGTCGTTCGGCAAGATCTCCATCGTGCGCGCCCGCGGCATCATGCCCGACGGCACCGCCTTCAACATTCCGCACGACCAGCCGCCACCCGAACCCCTGTCGATTCTTGACGCAACCGCCGCCAACCAGACGGTTTACCTGACCTTGCCGCTGCGTTCGGACGGAATTTCCGAGGTGCGTTGGCCCGATATGCTGGGGAACGCGCGCTACATCCATCGCACCGAAGACATCCGCGATACCCATAGCCATCAAGGCAATCACACACCCATCGCCTTGGCCGTGCCCAACCTGCAACTGGCGCTGGACCGCGACGACCGCAGCGCCTTCACCGGCTTGGCGCTCAGCCGCATTCTTGATCGGCGCCCCGACGGCAGCCTGCTTCTGGACAGCGACTTTCACATCACGGGCATGTATTTGCAGGCCATCCGTCCGCTGGCGCATTTCATGGAAGAGATCGCCGCGCTGATGCACGAGCGCGCGAAAAGCATCGCTCACCGGATCGGGTCTCCTGGCCAATCCGGGGTCGCGGACATCACCGACTTCAACCTGTTGCAGGCGCTGAACCGATGGCAGCACCTGTTCCGCCATCTGGCCCGTGATGCGGATGTGCGTCCGGTCGATGCGTATCTGGCCTGCGGTCAGGCGTGCGGCGAACTGACCACCTTCACCGACGAGGGGCGGTTGCCGCAGGACTACCCCGCCTATCAGCACGACTCGCCGCAGACCTCGTTCCGCATGCTGAAGGAGACGCTGCGCCGCGTGCTCAGCACCGTGTTGCAGCCACGCGCCGTGTCGCTGCCCTTGGACCTGCAGGGTCACGGCGTGTACACCGCGCAGATCCACGACCCCAGCTTGTTGCAGAGCGCCGACTTCATCCTGGCGGTCCGCGCGCGCATGCCCTTGGAACAGATGCGGCAACAGTTCGTGCGTCAGGCCAAGGTGGCGTCGCATCAGCTGCTGCAGGAGCTGATCCGCCTGCAATTGCCGGGGGTTCCGTTGATGACGTTGCCCGTCGCACCCCGCCATCTGCCGTTCCATGCCGGTTTCACCTACTTCCAGCTCGACCGGTCGCATCCCCATTGGCAGCGCTTGATGCCACAAGGGTCAACCGGCTTCGGCTTCCACATCACCGGCGACTTCCCAGAGCTGGAGTTGCAGTTCTGGGCCATTCGGAGTCAATGAGATGAGCCAAACCGTATTGGTCGGCAACGACCGTATCGACAATCCTTCCAAGCGTTCCGCCCTGCCCGCCGTGCCCGACGGTTTCATGCGCGCGCCGCGTGAACCCGTTGTGCATGACCCCGAACGTGTCCTATACGACGGCGTCTTCCGCATCAACGCGGACGAGGACCTGCAGTTTCAATTGCGCGGTCATAGCATCAATCCGCTGGTAGACATCGCCCAGCCGCTCTTCGGCCTGGTGATGCGCCTTCGCCGCATGATGGACCTGCCGCAAGAAGATGTCAGCCGGCTCTACGAGAACGTCCGCGACCACATCACCGCTTTATCCGAAGAGGTGCGGCAGCTTGGCTACGACGGGGCGACGCAGTTGTCATTTCGCTACGCCTTGTGTGCGTTCATCGACGAGGCGGTGATGGCCACGCCGTGGGGTGTGGGATCGCGCTGGAAGGGCCGGTCACTGCTCAGCTACCACCACAACGAAACCTGGGGCGGCGAGAAGTTCTTCACGGTATTGGCCCGAATGCAGATGGATGCAGCCAAATACCGTGATGCGCTTGAGTTCAAGTATCTGTGCCTGTGCCTGGGTTACCAGGGAAAGTATGGCCAGCAGCACAACAACAAGGACATGCTCAACGCCATCATCACCAAGCTTCACGAGCAATTGCGCCAACTGCGAGGAGACGCGCCAGAGCGGCTGGTGGACGCACCCGCGAACATAGCCCGGCTGCGCCGCAAGCTTCACCGGCAATGGCCGCTGTGGACCCCTTGGGCGGTGGCGGCGGTCGTGATTGTCGGCGCGTATATGTACTTCTCCCTGAAACTTGGCGCTGCCACACAGATGGTGCTGGATTCGCTAGAGAGCATTCTCAAGCAGTGACCCGACTCGCTACGAATTGAGATAAAGACATCATGCCCACGCAATCCGATCTGCGCTTTACGTTTTCCATTGGCGACGAGTCCTTCGAAGTCGTTGAGTTCACGCTGCAGGAAGGGCTTTCCGAGACCTTCCTGCTTGACGTAGACCTTGCCAGCGCCAACGCCGCCATCGACTTCGGCACGGTGCTGGACCGGGCCGCGTTGCTGACAATCTGGCACGGCTCCACGCCCGTGCGCTACGTGCACGGCGCCGTCTCGTCGTTTGTTCAGGGCGACACGGGCTTTCGCCGTACCCGCTACTCGGCCATCGTCGAGCCGCGTCTGGCGCGCCTCAAGCTAAGTTCCGATTGGCGCATCTTTCAGGCGGTCACTGTTCCGCAGATCGCCGAGACTGTGCTCAAGGCGCATGGGCTTACCCAGGATTACGAGCAACGCAGCACTACCGAGCATCAGGCGCGTGAATACTGCGTGCAGGCCGGTGACACCGATTACCACTTCGTCGAGCGCATCATGCGCGAGGAAGGCTTCTTCTATTCCTTTCGCCATACCGCCGAGGGCCATCAATTGGTCCACAGCGACCGCCTGTTCATCCATGGCCGCGTCGGTGATGAGCCGGTGCAGTACAACCCCACCCCCGGTGGCGACCAACCGCAGCCCGCATTGCGGCGATTCGCCTATATCGAAAACGTGCGCACCGCGCGCCAGACGCAGCGCGACTACACCTTTCACAATCCGCGTTACACCCACCAGCACAGCCGCGACGGCCAGGACCTGGACCATCAGGGCCGCCGCTACGAGCGCTACGACTATCCGGCACGCGCCAAGTTCGACGAGGCCGGCAAGCCCTTCGCCGAGAACCGCCTGCGCGGGCACCGGCAGGATGCGCGCATCGCACGGGTCGAAGGCGATGACCCGCGCTTGCAGCCGGGCATTTCATTCACGCTGGCCGGTCATCCCCGCGAAGACATGAACCGCGGCTGGCGCCCGGTCCGCATCGTCCACCGCGGCACGCAACACACCAGCCAAGCCGAGGAAAGCGCGGAGGCCGCGCTGGGAACCCACTACCAGTACGAGGCCGAGCTGGTGCCGGATGACGCCGAGTGGCGCGCCGAGCCGCAGCCCCGGCCGCACATCGATGGACCGCAGAACGCCGTCGTCGTCGGCCCGCCCAATGAAGAAATCTATACCGATGAATATGGCCGCGTGAAGGTCCAGTTTCCGTGGGACCGCATGGGCAAGCAGGATGAGTTCAGCTCCTGCTGGATCCGCGTCTCGCAGAACATCGCCGGGGCGACGTGGGGCCACATCGCCATCCCGCGCATTGGACAAGAGGTCATCGTCTCGCATTTCGACGGCGACCCCGACCAGCCCGTGATCACCGGCCGCGTCTACAACCGCCTGCAATTGCCGCCCTACGAACTGCCGCGCCACAAGACGCGGATGACGATCAAGAGCAAGACGCACAAGGGCGAGGGATACAACGAACTGCGCTTCGAGGACGAGAAGGACCAGGAGGAGATCTACGTCCACGCGCAGAAAGACCAGAACATCCACGTCAACAACGACGAAACCACGTTTGTGGGACATGACCGCAGCGAGCAGGTTGAAAACGATGAAACCATCGTCATCGGCCACGACCGCAAGGAGACCGTTGGGAACGATGAGCAGGTGAACATCGGCCAGGACCGGCGGCACGACATCGGGCGAGATGACTTTTTAACAGTGGGGCGTAACCACACCATCTACACCACCAAGGACCGCACTGAAGAAGTGGGCAACAACCGCCGCGACAAGACCGCGGCGAATCATTGGGTAAGCATCGGCGGCCATCAGGAGCATACGGTCGAGGGGCATTCGGACCTGCAGGCGGGGCAAGCAATTCGGCATCGCACGAAGGTTTATGAGGTGCAGGCGGCGGAGAGCCTGACCTTCAAGGGGCCTGGCGGCACGATACGTATCGATGGGTCTGGAATCACGCTTGATGGGGTCGCTATTTTGATCAAGGGGCCGATGAGTCAGAAGGGGGGTGGCGCGAGCAACCCGTTTTCCATCCCGGGTGAACCCGCGATCGGCAAGCCCATCGATCGCCTATGCGGACGCCGTCCGGACGGCACCTGCCCGTTGGAGGATTGCCGCTGCATCGGGGGGCTTGCGCGATGACTCTGCCCAAAGCGCCGCGTTGGGTCACATCCCTGGGCAAGGACATCACGCAGGACGCACTTGCCCGCACGCCATTTCGGTATCTGTTGCTGATGACGGTGCCATTACAAAACTGGGCCTACCGCCCTGTCCCGCAAGAGGGTGAATATCGCCCGGCGTATGCGCCGGGAGCATTGGATATGGTGAAGGAGTTCGATCCGCTGCCCTGGCATGCCTGGGTCTGGCAAGGCACGTCACTGGATGAACAGTTTGACCGTGGCCCGCTGCTGGTTGACGCAACGAACCAGCCTGGGCTGATGAATCAGGCGCTCACACACTGGGCGCCCGCGGGCGGCGCGATTGTCCTCGGTTCGGCGGCCGATCTCGGCGATCTGTCGGCACACCTCAGGGGTCTGGTGCAACTTGACCTGCCTTGTGAGGGCGAAGCCACCCTCAACGTCCAGCCGCATCACCTTGCCGCCTGGCTGGAGGCGTTGGACAACGACCAGCGGGATGCGTGGCTCGGCCCGATCAGCGCCTTGCTTTGGCGCGCCAGTTGGGGTCCAGTTCACGACTGGCGCCGCGTGGACCGGGAGGTCTCCGGATATGTTGGCGGTAAGACGGATGTGCTGATGCTGCGCCCTCACGAACTTGAACGCTTCGACGCCAACACAAGAGAGCACTTTGTGCTTAGCCGCATCTACGACGTGCATTCGATGCCGGATCACAGCGGCCGCAGCATCGACGAGATTCGCCGCTGGGTAGAGCAGCTTCTTCAGTTGGCCGACCGCATGAATTTTCACGATGAAGTCGTCGCAGCCCAATACATCAGCGTACTCGCCCATGATCCATGGCTGCTTCAGAGCGATGAGGCGCGCGGCATTCTCAACGACTTGACTGAGTCTCCGCAGGCGCGCCTGCGTCAGTTGGAATCGTTGGTACGCGCACGGGAATCAACCCATGGCTAAGACTACTGTCGGCAGCGCAACGTCAGCTCCGGCGTGCAGCGCACGCATTCCGATCCTTCCCATCCGATATGCGGTTGTCCCGAACGCGGACGGCTCTTCCCCGTACCGGTATGCCGCATCCGGCTTCAAGCTCGAAGCGGCCTTCCCGCGCCTGCAATTGTCGTCGTATACCTTGCGCGCCATTCGCCCGGGATACGTCTATGTCTTCATGAAGGGTTCCAAGGGCGAAAAGCTCGTCATCCACGAGTACGACGGTGAAGGTCACTATCAGGAACTGACATACACCGGACTGGAGAACTACGACAGGAGGGACAAGTACAAGGCGGGCGCGCGCATGGGGTGGGTGTGGGCAGACACCTGCCCCACGACTGCCGCAGAGGTGTGGATCGGCTATAGCCCGCACCTCTGGACCAATGACATGACGACAAAGATTTCCGCAGATACTGCGATGCGGCGGCGTCATATGCGGCCGCTGAACATTGCCGAACTGACCTCGGGCGACAAATCGCCTTCCGGCCAGCACCATGTGCTGCCGGCGGATGCGTTGACCCGGTGGGTCGAGGACTTCAAACCACGCCACGAGCGTTTGCCGCTCGAATGGAGCAGCCATGTCAGCAAGGATGATCTGCCCATTGGCACGTTTCTGGCCCAACGGAATCACTATCGGTTTACGCAACCGCGGGTGCCCGCAGTCGTGGTGCTCAATGACGCAGAGGGACTATGTCAGGACCTCAGCCTGTCCGTCGCCGCGTATCAGCATCAGACACGCGACCTGATGCCATCCGAACGGGTCCATCCGGCCACCAACACGGATCACCCAGAGTACGACGCGAGGGGGTTTCCGGAGGCATTTAGCCGGGACGTGGAGGTCTTGAGTGCCAAGAGCCAGAGCTACCATCACCGAAACCTGACGGCTTTGCTACTTGAAAAGACCTTGCGCACCATGTACCCGGGCGACAAGCATGCGCCAGAGCAGGTGGCAAAGTCGCGCTATGAGTATCAGCAAAAGCAGGTCGGCCACCACCGGCGCCTCACTCCCTCCGAGATGGCATTCGAGGTGCTTACGAACGAGCATGTTTCGCCCGAAGGCGGCCGTCTAGGAAAGCGAATCGACAAGGCCATGTATCACCGATTCCTGGCCGAGCGCGACGAGGTAGAGAGCCGACTGGGACATCTCCACGTCATCGTGGCCAAGGCCAGCGAAGATCACGATCATTGGCTTGCCACTGCGGAAGCCGCATATGCGAACGATCCGAACAGCCTCGCGGCGCCCCTGACCGCTTACGATCGCAACAACCGAATATCAGCGATAGGGCTGGAAGTGTCCCTGTCCATGCTGATTCATCCCATGAGCCAATCGTTGCCCGGCACCGAGGACGACGATCCTCGCTTTATGCGGTTGAATGCGTGGCTCGACAAGGATGACAGCCCGATCTATACGGCGTTGGCGCCATTCAACCCCTTCAAGGAAAAAGCCGATGCGGTAGGGTCCTTGCTGGGCGCCGCGGATTACATCATTGAGGATCTGGCGGGACGATTTCCAGCCACGGCCGGCGTCACGGACCTGACAGCACAAACGGTGACCACCGTGGTGCTTAAACGCATGCGCGGAAAGACCCGCTGGGATGCCAGCCGCACCCTGCGGCAGCAGGTACTTGCCGCAGCCGAGGAGGCCAACGCCAGCAAGGCCATGGGCTTGATGAGCGCTCGCTACCGAGTCACCGACGAGGTTGTACGTCCGGATGCCTTCAGCAGAGAAGCCGACAGGCTTATCAAATCCGGCATGGCGAAGGTCGAAGAGATAAAGAAGGTTCGCATCCACGGCAGCCGCACCGTGCTCATTGAGGAGACCTTGACCCAACGAGTGAAACCGCAATTGGCATCGCTCCTCACCACCACCGGCGGGGGAGCGTTGAACGTCGGCATGCTCTGGTTCAACATCGTGAGCCTTAAGACCGCCTACGCCAACATGCGGAGCGATCCGTCTTTCGAGTATGTGACGGGTTTCGCTTCCGCGATGTTTGGAGCGGTGGGCGCCGCTGCGGCGGTGCTGGTTAGCGCTCGGGCCGCTCATAAAGTCATCATGTTGCGCGTCAGCACAACGGGGCCGGGGATCGCATTTGGCAATGGACTTATACGAATAATTGGAAGCAACTTGTTTAGCCGATGGGTGGGCTATCCAGCGATTTTGTTGAGCTTCGCGTCCGATATCGCGAAAACTGGTCGACAAGCACAAAACGGCGATGAGACCGCCGCGAGCTTCACAGCTGCCGGAGGATTCATGGTTTTCCTGGGCAGCGTGGCGCTGTTGGAAGGCACGCTCGCCATTGCGGCGCCGACGATGGTAATTCCGTTCGCAGGCTGGGCGGCCGCGGCCGTTGCTTTACTTGGCGCAGTAGTCGTCGCCAGCGGCGTGGCGTTACACGCGGCAGCCAGAGAACGCAAGCACGAACCCATCGAATTGTGGGCCGCACGTAGCGTATTCGGAACGCTCGAGAACGATGGCGAAGTTCGCGATGACGTCATGTTGAACAAGGATAAAAAACTACCGCCATATCCCGATGTGGGAGCAGAAGTTAAGGCTTGGTACGCCACCTATTTCGCGCCGATATTGTTGGACAAGCGGCAAGCACAGATGCTGGACATCCCCGGCGCCGACAGCCGATGGCAGGACAATACCTCTTGGTGGGGGGCTTTACCGGAGAAAGGCGTACCGGCTTCGGGCGTCGCTGAGTTCACAGTTTTTCTGCGGGAATATGTCATGGGACAAAGCGACTGGTCGTATGAATTGAGTGTCCCGGGTCCCCCAAAACAAACTGTTCCCGATGCGATCACACCAACGTTTTATCAAGTTCCCGGAGGTCTGGTCATAAACCTAATCAAAGAAATAGTGGGGCATTCCGGCCTGGCCTTGGAGGTCAAGTTTGTTCCAAACCACGGCCTCGATGAAAGTGCCGTGGCCTCTGCTCAATTTTTTCTGAAGCGCTAGTCATGACTATAGGTTGGCAGTTTTCTCCAGAGACCACAACAGGCGTTGCGCCGGCTGTTCACGATCAGGTTTTCAGCGTCACCGACGAAGTGTTGTCATTGAGAAACCCCTGGGTCGCCGATTCAGTGTTTTCCGGAAAGTTGTTCACATCGACCAACCTGTTAATGCTCGCCTACCTAGGCAAGGTGTTGGCAGGACAAACGAGCTACGGCGTTTTGTTTTGGACGTTAGTGGCCTGCACCCTTGGCTTCATTCTTGTTTCTCTCGTTCTCTCCGGATATCGAATTTTCTGCATCAAGCGCTTCTCGAATTTCTATTTCAATCGCAGGTTAAAAAGGGTCTATTACCGGCGCAACAAGACGCTGATTGAGTTTGATTGGGCGCAGACGCAGGGCGGTGTTTTTACACGTACAGAGTTCGGCGGCCGCTCGTTCAGTACAAGCTACGCCCTCGCCTTCGGCCCCAAGCCTGCAGCCGATCAAGAAAAAGACCGCATCGTCCTCTGGGTCGACAGTAACAACAGCAGCGACCCAGACCCAAGATACGTCGCGCAGGTGTGGGAGTACATCCGGCAGTTCATGGAAGAAGGCCCCGACAGGTTGCCCCCTCCAGGCGAGCCCAACTGGTGGTACGCCCCGCTTCACCGTATCTGCATGACCCCAGCCGAAGCCTGGCGCCACTACGCGCCTTGGCGCACGGGCGAACCGGGCGAGCTGCAAGGCAAGAAGAACTGGCTGTTGCCCATGTGGCTCGTGCTCTTTCCCTACAACCTGTTCTCCGCGTTGTGCTGGTACGCGGTGTGCCGAGTCTTCAACGTGCGCGGTGCGCCGCCACCGCCGGAAGCGCTTGGGCGCTAGGACATGCCGCGCGTTGCGCGGCGCCTTTCAAGCGCTACACAGACGACGCGTGATCGTTATCCCCTCCGAGCCAAACACCGCAACGCCACCCGATACCCCACAAACACATAAAACCCCGAAGAATTCATCACCAGCCAGGCCCCCAGCCCGCCAAGCACCGCGACCACGGGCCCCACGGCCCTGACGTCGCCCTGTGTCCAGGCGATGCCGCCGAAGCTCCCCACAACAATCAACCCGATACAGACCCGTTTCAACAGCACCACGCCCTGCACCCGTCCCGCCATCATCAGCACCATCCCGATCGCTAGCGCGAGCGCGGTTCCCGCGCACACCGCCACCAGCGCAAACGCCGCCATTGCTGGCCCCACGAATCGCAGCAGCAGGCTCAGCAGCTCGATGCCGACGCCCAATCCGCCCGCCATCACCAGCACGGATAGCACCAGCGGCGACCAGGTTCCGGGCGGCGCGCGGCCTTCTTCCGTTTCCATTTCCGCCACGAACCGGTGCATCGACGCCGCCCTCCCCGGATCCTTGCCTGCGTTCAGCGCCGCTTCCAGCTTCTGGCACTGTTCGATCAGGGCATTCAGGCCGGAGGCGGGCGCGGGTGTCATAGCCGGGTTACTCCCGGCGCGTGCTCGGCCACGGTGTTTCGTAGCGCCGCCATCGCCTCCTCGACCGCCACCGGCCGGAATGCATCCTCGCGCCAGTACATCGCCACCGAGCCGAACCCTGACAGCCGGACGGGGATGATGCGCATTGCGCGCATCTGCGAGAACCGCAGCGCGGCGCGGTGTGACGCGACGCCGATCATGTCGCTGTTGTTGATGAGGGTCAGGTTGACCGTCACCGAGTTCGACTCCACGTGGTCGGGTGGCGGCGCCTGTCCCGCCGCGGCGAGCGCGGCGTCTACGGCGTTGCGGATGGGCGTGCCTTTGGGCCACAGAATCCAGCGATAGGACAGCAGATCCTGCCAGCTTGGCTGCTCCACCGCGAATAGCGGATGGCGGGGCCGCGCCACGAGGTGGATGGGCTCCAGATAAAGCGCCTCGAAGCGGATCGCCGGGTCGTGATGCTCGGGCGCCGAGCGCCCCACGACGATGTCCAGATCCCCTTGCGCCAGTTGCGCCAGCAGGCGATCCGTCGTGCCCTCCACCAGCTTGACCCGCGCCTGCGGCATGCGCTCAAGCAGCTTCATGACCGCCAGCGGCACGGTGTCGGACGCCGACGCGCCGGATGCCCCGATCACCACGCGTCCGCCGCCGCCCTCGCGCAGCGCGGCCATGTCGGCGCTGGCACGATCCAGTTGCGATTCCACGCGCTGGGCATGTGCGATCAGCACGTCGCCGTGCGGCGTGGGGCGCAGGCCGCGCGCGTGGCGCTCGAAGAGCGGTAGTCCAATATCGTCTTCCAGATCCTTCAGCCATTTCGACAGGCCCGGCTGCGTCGTGTTGAGCATGGCGGCCGAGTGGCTGATGTTGCGGGTCTGGGCCAGGCTGAGCAGCATCTTGAGATTGCGCAGCCGCAGGCGGTGGGTCCAGTCCATGCAGGCCCTCTTGGTGGGAGGTTTGTCTCGTATGTATATGGTTATTGGTATGGATAATAAGATAATTTCATTTCAAACCGCATAGCTCCTTCTCGCATAATCGTCTCCATATCAGGACCAGCCGCGAACTCACGCGGCGGCCGCCCGTAGAAGCCGGCATTAGCCGGACATACAGGAGACAACCATGCACGACGGTCAGCCCACCGGCGCGGATAGCGCTGCCACGGACCGCGCCCTCTATTACGCGCGCATCGCCAAGAAACACATGGCGCCCCTGTGGGAGTCGCTGCACAACCTGGTGCCGCGCCAGCCCGCGCCGCGCTGCGTGCCGGCCCTTTGGAAATACGACGACGTGCGCGACGACGTCATGGCGTCGGGGTCGCTGATCACGGCGGAAGAAGCCGTGCGCCGGGTGCTGATTCTGGAAAACCCAGGTCTGCCGGGCCAAGCCAGCATCACGCAGAGCCTGTACGCGGGCCTGCAGCTCATCCTGCCCGGCGAGATCGCGCCGAGCCATCGCCACACGCAGTCGGCCCTGCGCTTCATCGTGGAAGGCCGCGGCGCCTACACCGCCGTCAACGGCGAGCGCACGACAATGCACCCCGGCGACTTCATCATCACGCCGTCATGGACCTGGCATGACCACGGCAATGCGGAAACCGTCGAAGGCGGCGAACCGGTGGTCTGGCTGGATGGCCTGGATATTCCGCTGCTGCGCTTTCTGGACGCGGGCTTTGCGGAGAACTACCCGTCCGCCACGCAGCCCGTCACGCGCCCCGAAGGCGACAGCATGGCGCGCTTTGGCCACAACATGGCGCCCGTGCGGCATCAGGTTTCCAGCGGCACGTCGCCGATCTTCAACTATCCCTACGAGCGCAGCCGCGAAGCGCTGGATGCGCTTTACCGGCACGGTGAACTCGACCCGTGGGATGGCGTGAAGCTGCGCTACCTGAACCCGGCCACGGGCGGCTATCCCATGCCCACGATGGCCACGTTCATGCAGTTTCTGCCGGCGGGCTTTCAGGGCAAGACCACACGCACGACCGACTCGACGGTCTACAGCGTCGTCGAGGGCCGGGGCACCGCGCGCATTGGCGACCAGGAATTTCATTTTGGCCCGCGCGATGTGTTCGTGGCGCCGTCGTGGATGCCGGTGCAACTTGCCGCGCTGGAAGACGCCACGCTCTTCAGTTATTCGGACCGCCCGGTGCAGGACGCGCTGGGCCTGTGGCGCGAAGAGCGCGTCGGCTGACCGCCGCGCGCTACCGCCTTTCAAATTTCCCTCCGCCTTCAAAGGGTGATCCATGTCGTTTGTGTTTGCTCCCGCCGCGCCCGTAGCTGTGCCCATCGCCGGCAGCCAGGACAGTTTTCCCGTGCGACGCGTGTACTGCGTCGGCCGTAACTACGCCGCCCATGCGCGCGAGATGGGCTTTGACCCTGACCGCGAGCCGCCGTTCTTCTTCTGCAAGCCGGCCGACGCCGTGGTGCCGGTCGCCGAAGGCAGCACGCTCTCTCTGCCCTACCCGCCGGAAACGTCGAACCTGCATTACGAGATCGAGCTGGTCGCGGCCATCGGCAAGGGCGGCGCCAACATCGCCGTCGATGAGGCACTGCAACACGTGTGGGGGTATGCCGTCGGCCTGGACATGACGCGCCGCGATCTGCAGATGTCGATGCGCGAAGCGGGCCGGCCGTGGGAACTAGGCAAGGCTTTTGACCAGAGCGCGCCCATCGGTCCGCTCCATCCCGCGCAATCGGTCAAGGACATTGAAAAGGCCAACATCTGGCTGCAGGTCAACGGCGCCGACAAGCAGCGAAGCGACGTCGGCAAGCTGATCTGGTCCATCGCCGAGACCATTGGGTACCTCTCCAAATACTTCCGTCTGGAAGCCGGGGACCTGATTTACACCGGCACGCCCGAAGGCGTGGGGCCGGTGGTGCGCGGCGACAGGATGGTCGGCGGCGTGGACGGGCTGGGCACGCTGAGCGTGCAGATGGCTTAAGGCCGGGAGACTTGCATGCAACTTCACAACTTCTTCAACAGCTCCACCTCCTACCGCGTGCGCATCGCGCTTGCGCTCAAGGGCCTGTCCTACGAATACCTGCCCGTGAACCTGCGCAAGCAGGAGCAGCGGGCGCCGGACTACGTGGCGCGCAACCCGTCGGCCGGCGTGCCGTTGCTGGTCGATGGCGAGGAGGCGCTTTCGCAATCGCTCGCCATCATCGACTATCTGGACGCCACGCATCCGGAACCGCCACTGATCCCTGCCGGCACGCTGGCGCGCGCCCGCGTGCTGGAGCTGTCCCATGCGATCTCGTGCGACATCCATCCGGTCAACAACATGCGCATCCTGCGCTATCTGCAGGACGTGCTGGGCGCGACTGACGCGCAGAAGAACGCCTGGTATCACCACTGGATCCGTGAGGGCCTGACGGCGGTGGAGGCGCTGCTGGCGCGTCACGGACATGGCGCGTACTGCTTTGGTGACGCGCCCACGCTGGCGGACTGCTGCCTGGTGCCGCAGGTGGCCAATGCGCAGCGCATGGGCTGCGACCTGTCCGCCTATCCGCGCATTCTGCGCATCGTCGAACACTGCAATGCGCAACCCGCCTTCCAGCAGGCCGCGCCCGCGCAGCAACCGGACTACACCCAGTGAGCAAAGAACCCGACACCCATGGCGCGCCGCTGCGCGAGTACACCGATCCGGCCTATCGCCCGCTTTGCGCCAATCTGGCCGACGTGCGCGCCAACATCGACCGGCTGGACGACGAGATCGTGCGGCTGATCGCCGAGCGCGCGATGTACGTGAAAGACGCCGCGCGGTTCAAGCGCGACGCCTTTCAGGTCAGCGCGCCCGCGCGGCAGGCCCAGGTATTTGAAAAAGCCCGGGCGCTGGCCGAGCGCCACAACCGGGGCTTTACCAATCTGGAGCAGGTGGTGGACGCCACGTATCGCGCGATGGTTGCCGCCTTCATCGCCAATGAACAGACCTACTTCGACACCATGAAGGACGTGGGAGACACGCATGCTTGAAGCTTCGACCTTGCAGCCGGGCCGCGCGGTTGCGCGCCGCCTGGCGGCACTAAGCGTCGCCGTGCTGGCGCCGCTGGCCGCGACGGCGACCGCGACCGCCGCCGACGTCTGGCCGGCGCAGCCGATCAAGGCAGTCGTGCCATTCGGCCCAGGCTCCAGCCCTGATCAGGTGGCCCGCATCGTCAGCGAAAAGGCCGGCGCGATTCTGGGCCAGACCATCGTTGTGGAAAACAAACCGGGCGCCAGCGGCAACATCGGCACGTTCGCCATCGCCAACGCCAAGCCCGACGGCTACACCTTCGGTGTTTCGATCACCGGGCCGCTGGTGAACAACACGCTGCTGTTCGACAAGCTGCCGTATGCACCCGCCACGGACCTGGCGCCGCTGACGCTGGCGGTGCATCAGCCCAACGTGCTGGTGGTGCCCGCCGCTGCCGGCATCGGCAACGTCGAACAGCTGCTGGACGCGCTGAAAAAGAACCCGGACAAGTTCAACTTCCCGTCGCCGGGCGCGGGCACGGTGTCGCATCTGGCGGTCGAACTGCTACTGCAGCAGATCGGTGCGCGCGCCACGCATGTTCCCTACCCTTCGTCGCCGGCGGCGCTGACGTCGCTGCTGTCGGGCGACACGCAGTTTGCCGCGCTGCCGCCCATTGCGGTGATGCCCATGGTGAAGGATGGCCGGCTAAAGGCGCTGGCGGTGACGTCGTCCAAGCGGTCCGCGCTGCTACCCGACATTCCGACGCTGGCCGAAGTGGGTGTGCAGGGGATCGAAGGCTCGGCGTGGATCGGCTTCGTGGTGTCGTCCAAGGCACCGGCGGACGTGCAGAAGAAGCTGTCGGACGCGCTGATCCAGGCGATTCGGGATCCCGAGGTCGCGAAGCGGCTACAGGCGCAGTTCATGGATCCGGTGGGCGATACGCCCGCGCAATTCCGCGCCTACATGGATGACGAGTTGAAACGCTGGGAGCCCCTGATCAAGAAGCTGGGCATCAAGGGCCAGTAAGAAGGCCAAAGAGGGCCAATAAGGACGCCGCGCGCCGGCTGCCATGAAAGCAAGGAGAGTCAGATGGTCATCACCGAACCCGCCCGTCAGGTGCCGCTGTATGGCGAGTACGAGGTCGTCGTCCTGGGCGGCGGCCCAGCCGGCGTGCTGGCGGCCTCCAGCGCCGCGCGCAATGGCGCGAGCGTGCTGCTGGTGGAGCGATACGGTTTCCTGGGCGGCATGGGCACCGCCGCCGGCGTGTCCAACTTCTGCGGCTTGCACGCCAACATACACGGCGACATCCGGCAGGTGGTGCACGGCATGACCAATGACCTGCTGGACCGCATGCGCGCGATGGACGGACTGAACGATCCGCACCTGATCCTGGGCAAGATTCACGCGCAGGCCTACGACATCTCGGCCTTCAAGTGCGCGGCCGACGGCCTGGTGCAGGACAGCGGCGCGCAGGTGCTGTTCCATGCGCTGGCCACGGGTCTGACGCGCGACGAGCAGGGCCGCGTGGACGCGCTGCTCCTGGAAACCAAGTCCGGCCGTTGTGCCGTGCGGGCAAAGATCTTCATCGATTGCTCGGGCGACGCCGATATGGCGCAGTGGGGCGGCCTGCCTTTTGAAAAGGGCGACGCCCACGGCCACATGCTCTACCCCACGCTGATGTTCAAGGTGGGCAACGTCGACGGCGCGCGCGCGCAAGAGGCCTGGAAGACCATCCCCGCGCTGATGGACGAGGCCGCGGCCAGCGGCGAATTCACGTTTCCGCGCAAAGGCGCCATCGTTCGCCCGCAAAAGCACGATTACGAATGGCGCGTCAACGTCACGCAGCTGGCCAACGCGGACGGCAGCGCGGCCGACGGGACGGACGCGGATTCCCTGTCGGCAGGCGAGCTGGAAGGCCGCCGGCAGATCATGAACTACCTGGCGTTCCTGCGCGCCAAGGTGCCTGGCTTCGAACAGGCTTATGTGCTGGACATCGCCCCGCAGCTGGGCATCCGCGAGACGCGCCGCATCCTGGGCGAGGCCGTGCTGACGCAGGAGCATGTACTGGGCTGCGCGGACTTTCCCGACAGCATCGGCGTGAACGGCTGGCCGCTGGAGATGCACATGGCAGGCGACGTGAAGTGGGTATGGCCGCCCATTCCCGAATCGCGTGGCTACAACCAGCTGCCGTTTCGCATGATGGTGCCGCGGCGCGGTGCGGGCGTGGCCAGCAATGTGCTGGTGGCCGGCCGCTGCGCGTCGATGACGCACGAGGGCCAGTCCGCGGCGCGCGTCAGCGGTAGCTGCTTCGTCATGGGCGAGGCCGCGGGGACCGCATCCGCGATGGCGCTACGCGACGGTATCGCGCCCGGCGACGTTTCCATCCCCGCGCTGCAGGCGCAATTGAAGCAACAGGGCGCCTTCCTGGGCGGCCACGACTGATCCCGCGAGATTCCGACATGACTAAGAACCAGGCTGCAAAGCCGAAGACGCAAACCGTGATCGTCGTGGGCGGCGGCATCGGCGGGCTGGCGGCCGCGCTGGCGTTGACGCGGCAGGGAATCGCCGTGCAATTGCTGGAGCAGGCGGCGCACATCGGCGAGATCGGCGCCGGCATCCAGCTCGGCCCCAATGCCTTCGCGGCGCTGGATGCGCTGGGCGTGGGCCGTACGGCGCGCGAGCGCGCAGTCTTCACCGACCACATCATCATGATGGATGCGGTGGACGCCAAGGAGGTCGTGCGCATCGACACCGGCGAGGCGTTCCGCGCGCGGTTTGGCGGCCCGTACGCGGTGATCCATCGCGCAGACATCCATCTGTCGATCCTGGAGGCCGTGCAGCGGGACCCGCTGATCCAGTTCCGCACGTCCACGCAGATCGCCAGCATGGCGCAGGACGAACACGGTGTGGAAGTCGTGGACACGCAAGGCAACCGGTACCGGGCCGATGCGGTGGTGGGCGCCGACGGCGTCAAGTCCGTGATCCGCGAGCGCATGGTGGGCGATCCGGCGCGCGTCACGGGCCACGTCGTCTACCGCGCGGTGGTTGACGAGGAGAACATGCCTCGTGAGCTGCGCATCAACGCCCCAGTGCTATGGGCCGGGCCGCATTGCCACCTGGTGCACTACCCGCTGCGCGGCGGGCAGCAATACAACCTGGTCGTGACCTTCCATAGCCGCGAACAGGAAGAATGGGGCGTGCGGGAAGGCAGCAAGGAAGAGGTGCTGTCGTACTTCCAGGGCATCCACCCCACGCCGCACCAGATGCTGGACAGACCAACTTCATGGAAGCGCTGGGCGACCGCCGATCGCGAACCCGTGGAACGTTGGGGCGAGGGCCGCGTCACGATCCTGGGCGACGCCGCCCATCCCATGACGCAATACATGGCGCAGGGCGCCTGCATGGCGCTGGAAGACGCCGTGACGCTGGGCGAGGCCATCAGGCAGTGCGAGCACGACCTGCCCGCCGCCTTCCGGTTGTACGAATCGGTCCGCATCCCGCGCACTGCGCGCGTGGTGTGGTCCACACGCGAAATGGGCAGGCTCTATCACGCGCGCGGCGTGGAACGCACCGTGCGCAACATGCTGTGGACGGGGCGCAGCCAGGCCCAGTTCCAGGACGCACTGCAGTGGCTATATGGGTGGAGGGTAGAAAACTGCCTGGCGGGAGGCATGCCGCAGTAATCGACGCAGCAATAGACGTCTCAGCAGACGCAACACGTAAAACGCCGATTGCCAAAGCGCATCCGGCATACAAGCATCAGTACAAGAGGAGACAACCATGCACAAAAGCACCATCCGCGGCGCGGCCGCCGTCATGCTGTCATTGGCCTCGTACGCGGCCAGCGCCCAGCAGAAACCCGTGGACATCGGATTCATCGGCACCCTGTCCACGCCCGCCGGCTACATCGGCGAAGACGAGCGCGATGCCTTCATGCTGGCCGTCAAGGAAGGCGGCGGCAAGCTGGGCGGCGTGCCGGTCAACGTGCGCGTCGAGGACGACGCGCTCAAGCCAGCCAACGCCAAGCAGATCGCCGACAAGATGGTGCAAGGCGGCGTGCGTCTGTTCACCGGCATCAATTTCTCGAACGTCATGGCCGCCGTCGGGCCTACCGTGCTCAACGCCGGCGCCTTCTACGTCAGCCTGAACGCCGGCCCGTCCAACTTCGCGGGCAAGGCCTGCAACCCCAATTATTTCTCGGTGGCGTTCCAGAACGACTCCTACGCCGACACCGCCGGCATGGCCGCCAACGAGCTGGGCGCCAAGCGCGTGGTCATCATGGCCCCGAACTACCAGGCCGGCCGCGACGCCATTGCCGGCTTCAAGCGCACGTACAAAGGCGAGATCGCCGACGAGATCTACACCAAGCTCGAGCAGGCCGACTTCTCGGTGGAGCTGGCGCGCATCCGCTCGCTCAATCCCGACGCCATCTTCCAGTTTCATCCGGGCGGTGCAGGCATCAACCTGACCAAGCAGTTCGCCAACTCGGGGCTGGCAGACAAGATCAAGATGATCACGCCCATCTACTCGATGGACGACCGCATGCTGGCGGCAACGGGCACCGCGGGCAAGGGCTTTTACCTGAGTTCGCTGTGGAGCGCCGACCTGGACAACCCGCAGAGCAAGCACTTCGTCGAGGCCTTCACCAAAGCCTACAACCGCCCGCCCACCGCCTACGCGGCCCAGGCCTACGACACGGCCAATCTGATCGGCTCCGCCTTGAAAGCCGTGAACGGCGACATCACCGGCAAACCCGACGACTTCCGCAATGCCCTGCGACGCGCCGACTTTCCCAGCGTGCGCGGCAAGTTCAAGTTCGGATCGAACCAGCATCCGATTCAGGACTGGTATCTGCTGCACATTGAAGCGGGCCCCGACGGCAAGCTGGTCTACAAGAACCTGAAGGTGCTTGTGCGCGACCACACTGACGTGCACGCGGCGGACTGCAAGATGCCATGACGCGGCACAAGGTGCGCGGCGCCGGGCTCGCCGGCGCCGCGCGGCCTCGCCAAACAGGCTCTCCCAAGAAGGAGTCGTAATGCTGATGTTCCTGGAGCAGGTCCTGAACGGCCTGCAGTACAGCGCCTTGCTGTTTCTGTTGTCGGCGGGTTTGACGCTGGTTTTCGGCATCATGAACGTCATCAACTTGACGCACGGCTCGTTCTACATGGTGGGCGCGTTCTGCGCGGCCAGCGCGGCGGCCTCCACGGGCTCGTTCGCGGCCGCCCTGCTGGCCGCGCTCGCCGGCGCGGCGCTGTACGGACTGGTGATCGAACTGCTGGTCATCCGCCACCTTTACCGGCGCGACCACCTGGATCAGGTGCTGGCCACGCTGGGGCTGACCCTGTTCACCAATGAGCTGGTCACCGTGCTGTTCGGCCGCAGTCCGCCCTTCATGGATATCCCGCCCTTCCTGTCCGGGTCCGTCGCGCTCCTGCCCGGGTTGAACTATCCCATCATGCGGCTCGCCTTCATCGGCGCGGGCGCGCTGGTGGCGGTGGGCCTGTGGCTGCTGATCTCGCGCACACGGGTCGGCATGCTGGTGCGCGCTGGTGCAGACGATGGCGAAATGGTCGACGCGCTGGGCGTGAACATTCAGCGCCTCTTCACGCTGATCTTCACGCTGGGCGCCCTGCTCTGCGGCTTTGCTGGCGTCATGGCCGCGCCCCTGTTGGCGGTGGAGATCGGCATGGGCGAGCGCATCCTCATCACCACGTTCGTCGTCATCGTGGTCGGAGGCGTGGGCTCCGTGCGCGGCGCGCTGGTCGGGTCGCTGATGATCGGCATGACCGATGCGCTGGGGCGCGCCTACATCCCCTTCTGGATGTCGCGCCTGCTGCCGCCCGAGCTATCGGACTCCGCGAGTTCAAGCCTCGTGTCCGCCAGCATCTACATCCTGATGGCCATCGTGCTGCTGTTCAAGCCGCGCGGACTGGTGCCGGCCCAGCGATAGGAAAGATATTCATGACCAGATCAATTCCACCGTCTGCCGCAGTTGCCCCGGTGTCTGACACCCCTGACGCAAACGCCGCATGCCACGACCGTGCATCGGGGGTGTCAGACACCTACACCGCAGGCAGACCGCGCCTGACCCGCAGCGTCATCGTCAACGCCATCGGGCTGCTGCTTTTCGTGCTGGTGCCGGCCATCGCGCAGGCCACGGGCGAGAGCTTTCTCGTCAACCTCATGACGCGCTTTCTCATCTACGCCATCGCGGCTGTCAGCCTGGACCTGATCCTGGGCTACGGCGCCATGGTCAGCTTCGGCCACGCCGCGTTCTTCGGTCTGGGCGGCTACGTCATCGGCATCGCCGCCTTTCACGTCAACCAGGGCGAGACGCTGTTCGGCTGGAGCGGCAGCAACGCCGCGCTCGTCATGTGGCCCCTTGCCATCGCCGTTGCCGCGCTGGCCGGACTGGTGGTGGGCTTTCTGTCGCTGCGCACCACCGGCGTGCAATTCATCATGATCACGCTCGCCTTCGGGCAGATGCTGTACTTCATCCTTGTCGGGCTGATGGTGTATGGCGGCGACGACGGCCTGTCCATCGATGCGCGCAACACGCTGCCCGGGCTGAACCTGAACGATCCAACCACCTTCTACTACGTGTGCCTGGCGCTCATGACCGTCTGGATCATCGTGTGCCGGCGCATCGTCAATTCGCCCTTCGGCATGGCGCTGCAAAGCATCAAGCAGAATCCCCGCCGCAGCATCGGACTGGGCTTGGCGCCGCTGCGCTACCGCCTTACGGCGTTCGTACTGTCAGCCGCCGGCACCGGACTTGCCGGCGCGCTGTGGGCCAACTACGCACTCTTTGTCAGCCCCGACATGTCGGCCTGGCAGAAGTCCGGCGAACTGATGGCAATGGTCATCCTGGGCGGCATGGGCTCGATCTTCGGCCCCGTGCTCGGCGTGGCCGTATACCTGGGCCTGGAGCAGGTTGCCACCGGCTGGACCGAACACTGGATGCTGATCCTGGGCCCCGTGCTGGTGCTGGTGGTGCTCTTCGGAAAACGCGGCGTGTACGGCTGGTTGGCGGGAGGTAAACAATGACGAGCCCCAAACTGGAAATCCGCGGCCTGCAGAAATCCTTTGGCGCGGTGCACGCCACCCAGGGCGTCGACCTGGCGGTCCGCCCCGGCGAACTGCACGCCCTCATCGGCCCCAACGGCGCGGGCAAGACCACCCTGCTCTCGCAGATCAGCGGTGAAATCCTGCCCGACGCCGGCAGCATCTGGCTCGACGGCGCCGACATCACCCGCATGCCCGCCCACCGGCGTCCGGCCGCAGGCCTGGCCCGGTCGTTTCAGATCAGCCAGCTCTACCCAGACTTCACCGCCGAAGACAACGTCGCCATGGCAGTGCAGGCGCACAGCCCCGGCGGCTTCAACCTGTGGCGCAACGCGCGGCGCATGGCCCGGCTGCGCGAACCGGCGCGCGACGCGCTCGAACGCGTCGGTCTGGCCGGACGCGCCAGCGTGCGCGTGTCGGCGCTGGCGCACGGTGAGAAGCGCCAGCTGGAACTGGCCATGGCGCTGTCGCTGGACGCGTCCGTGCTGCTGCTGGACGAGCCCATGGCCGGCATGGGCGCCGAGGAATCGCAACGCATGACCGCGCTGCTCCAGACCCTGAAGGGCCGTTACGCCATCCTGCTGGTCGAACACGACATGGACGCCGTGTTCGCGCTGGCCGATCGCGTCACCGTGCTGGTTTACGGCAAAACCATTTTCACCGGCACGCCCGACGAGGTGCGCCGCCATCCCGACGTGCGCGCCGCCTACCTGGGCGAGGAGGACTGATGCTGCAAGTGAACCAACTGCTGGGCGGCTATGGCGCCAGCAAAGTGCTCTTCGGCGTCGACATGGATATCGCGCCCCGGCAGGTCGTCTCGCTGATCGGCCGCAACGGCATGGGCAAGACCACTACCGTCAAGACCTTGATGGGCATGCTGCCCGCGCAGGGCGGCGCCATCCTGCTCGACGGCAAGCCCATCACCGGCATGGCCCCGCACCGCATCGCGCAGCTAGGCATCGGCCTCGTTCCAGAAGGCCGCCGCGTGTTCGGGTCGTTGTCCGTCGAGGAAAACCTGGTCGCCACCGCCCGCAACACCCGCGCCGGCTGGCACGTCGGCCGCGTCTTCGACCTGTTCCCGCGCCTGAAGGAACGCCGCACCCAATCGGCCCGCACGCTTTCCGGCGGCGAACAGCAGATGCTGGCCGTCGGCCGCGCCCTGCTCATCAACCCGCGTCTGCTCATCCTGGACGAAGCCACCGAAGGCTTGGCGCCTTTGATCCGCCAGGAAATCTGGAACTGCCTGCGCCGCTTGAAGGAAGAAGGCCAGACCATTCTTGTAATCGACAAGAACCTCAAGGAAATGGCGACCCTGGTGGACCGGCACCACGTTCTGGAAAAGGGTCGCGTTGTCTGGCAAGGCAGCCCCGCCGAACTGGCCGCGCAGCCCGACCTGGCGCACCGCTATCTGGGGGTCTAGCCGCCAGCCGCTAGTCCTGCGATTCGCAAAAGCTCAGCCGATTGCCAAACGGATCGATCACCGCCATCACGCGCCCCCACGGCATCTCCTGGACGCCGGGCCGCATGTAGGCATACTTCCTGGCGCTGACTTCCGCGTGGAATTCATCCACGCCCTGCATCCGCACAAACACCGCCGACCCCGGCGTCGCATCGCCATGATGCTCGGACAGATGCAGCACCAGATCCCCGCGATGCACCTGCGCGTACAGCGGAAACCCCGCTTCGAAGCGATGCTCCCAATCCCAGGTGAACCCAAGAAAATCCAGGTAAAAGTCGCGCGCCTTTTCCACGGAGAAAATGCGCAGGATCGGAATGGCGGCTTGAAGGTGCATGGCGCGGCCTTGGTAGTATGCGAGGGATTCAGCATAGAACAGAAGCACCTACATGCCCATCGCCACCCAAGACTCCTGGAAGCACCTGCCTGCGCCGGCGCAGCGTGAACCGCTGCATTTTCAGGGGCGTTATACCGCTGACGAGTACGCCCGCTTGCAGCAAGGCTTCGTGCCGAAGGAAATGGAAGACAAATGGTTCATCTACCTGCACGACGGCTGGCTGCGTTTGCATCGGAGTTGGACCGGCAACTGGATTTATGCACTTCGGCTGCAGCAGGACGGCGATGCATGGACGGTGACCGATTCCTGGGTGAACCGCGATCCGGAGCAATACCGGCTTACCGATGCGGAATATGACCGGGATTCGCTGCAAAGGATGTTGCAGTGGCTGATCGAGGGGCCGGCGGTTTGATGCGCATCGGTTGAACGACGTTTCCGCGGCGCACGTTCGGCGCCTTACCAGGCGCGTGGCGATGCGCCGTATCGCGCCTTGAAGATCTTGCTGAAATGACTGAGGCTTGAATACCCCAAGTCGCCGGCCACCTGCGTCACGCTCATGCCGCTGCGCAGCAGGTCCGAAGCGCGAATTAGCCGCGCGTCGCTCAGATAGGCGTGAACCGAACGGCCGACGTTTTCGCGCATCAATTCCTGAAGCCGTCTTTCTGACAAACCCACCGCCCGCGCGACACGCCCCGGCGGCCAATGTTCCGAGCAGCGTTCCCGCAGCAGACGGCAAGCTTGCTGCACCTGCTGACGCTCCTCTGCGGCGGGCCCCTTCAGCACTTCCGGCACTGAAAGCAATTCCACAAAGGCAGCCAGCATCTCGAGCGACTTGGCGCGATACCAGATCCGGCGCGCCTCGGGAGCCGTCGGCGCGTCGCGTGAAATATCGGTAGCCAACGTCAGCAGGCTGGCGGGCGCGTCCAGCGATGCCACCAACGATCCGTGGGTGGGCACGCTGACGTCTCGGCGAAACCGCCGGGTCAGCAGGGTGATGGGTGCCGAGTCGCCTGCACGGGCCAGGGCATCGGGGGTGTATCGGATATCCAGCATCCGGACGCGCCGCTTCGCGTAAAGGTGCGTGGTCCAGCCCACTGGCTGCTCGTGGTTGAAGAGCAGCGCCACGCCCCCGGACACTTTCAGTGGCTTGCCGCCGTCCAGCGCCAGCACTGCGTCGCCCTCCAGCCATACCTGCATGCCGAACACCGGTGCGCCCGGCGCCGGAATCGTCAGCGCAGCCGATGGGCAGCCGTCCAGCACCACCACGCTGACGCCTTCCTCGACGCGCACCACGCACTGGATGACGTTTTCCCAGTCCTGCGTCGCGGGCACCGTGGGAAGTGTGCCTCGCCACCATTCGTGAGGCTTGACTGGAGCGGTATACGGGTCGAGCGAGAGCACAGCGGGCATGGGTAACAAGCGCAATTGCGTTGAGTGCAGCAAAACCGTCAATTGGCGCCGCAAAATCGTCAGACATCCGGCGGCGCTTCTGGAATCATGCCGTCGCACAGGAATGATTCTTGTTAATTATAAATTGATCAGGTGGTAACCCCCGTGTTCTTTTCCGTCAAGCCGTTGCCGTTGGCATTGCTCGCAGCCTTTGCGGCGTCCGCGTCCGTCGGCGCGCAACCCGCTCCATCGGCGGCCGCCGATGTTTCCACGCTGTCCCCGGTCGTGGTGCAAGGATCGAGCGATGCGTCGCCGACCTCCGGCGCCGACTTCGTCGCCACGCGCAGCCGGTCCGGCACCAAGTCGGACGCGGCCCTGATCGACACGCCCCAGACCATCAACGTCATCACCCGCAATGAAATGGACTGGCGCGGGGTGACCTCGCTGGCGCAGGCCGTCCGCTACACGCCGGGCATCTTCGCCCAGTACGGCGACAACGACGTGCGCTATGACTGGCTGACCATCCGCGGGTTCACCCCGGCGCGCTATCTGGATGGCCTGCTTCTGCCCTTCGGCGCGCGGGGATATGCGCAGCCGCGCATCGACACCTATGGCCTGGAACGGATAGAGATCCTGAAGGGACCGTCGTCTGGCCTCTACGGCCAGAGCGCCCCGGGCGGGCTGGTGAACATGACCAGCAAGCGTCCCACTGCCGAGCCGATCAATGAGGTCGTCCTGCAGGCGGGCAGCTTCAACCGGTACCAGGGATCGTTCGACTTTTCCGGGCCGGCTGACGACGAAGGCAAATTCCTGTATCGCCTGACCGGCACCTTGCGCGATAGCGACACGCAATACCAGCACGTCGACGATGAACGCCAGTTCATCGCGCCCAGCTTCACCTGGCGCCCGTCATCTGACACCAGCCTGAATCTGAATGTGCAGTATCAGAAGATCACCAGCCACGGCGGCGGCGGCGCGCCCGTGCTGCCGGTCATCGGGACGCTGGAAAAGAGCAGCGCCGGCTACATTGCGCGAGACCGCTTCGTGGGCGAACCCGGCTACGACATCTTCACCAACGAGCAGACCATGGTGGGCTACACGCTGGACCACCGTCTGAACGACACCTGGAGCGTACGGCAAAGCGCCCGGTACACGAACGTTGACACCAACACCCGCCGCGTGCAGATCGGCGCGATGACGTCGGAAACCCAGGCGATCCGGTACGCCTGGGCCTTCCCCGAGACATCGCATGCGTTCCAGGTCGACAACCAGTTGAACGCCAAATTCACGGCCGGCCCCACACGCCACGACCTCACCTTCGGCCTGGATTACCTGAGGGAAAAGTCGCGCTACAACGAAAGCAGCCTGGGGCTGATGCTGCCGCCGGCTTCGCCGCTGTTCGACGTGTTCAACCCTGACTACGGAACGCCCGTGACGCGTCCGCCCACGGCCACCAAGATCAACATGACGCGCAACCAGTTGGGGGTGTACGCGCAGGACCAGATCGAACTTGACCGGCTGCTGTTCACGCTGGTGGGCCGTTACGACTGGACCGAAGGCACCACCGATACCGGCGCACGCGGCAGCGCCGGGCAGTGGGCGTGGACCTCGCGCGATGCCGACGCCAACCGCTTCACCGGCCGCCTCGGCGTCACGTATCGCTTTGACAACGGCCTGGCGCCCTATCTCAGCTATTCCACGTCTTTCCAGCCCGTGACGGGCGTGCTGCGCGACGGATCCCCGCTCAAGCCAACGACCGGTGAGCAGTATGAAGCCGGCATCAAGTTCCAGCCCAACGGCTACGCCAGCTTCGTGACGCTGTCGGCGTTCCAGATCAACCAGAACAACGTCAGCACGCCGGACCCGGTCAATACCAGCTTTGTCGTGCAGACCGGCCGGGTTCAGGTGCAGGGGCTGGAGCTGGAGGGCAAGGCCAGTTTCGAGAACGGCCTGGATCTGACGATGTCTTACGCGCTTAGCGACAGCGAGATCACCAAGAGCAACAATCCCGCGCAGCGCGGCAATCAGCTCAACTTCCTGCCGCGCCATCAGGCCGCCCTGTGGGCAGACTACACGCTGCGCGACGGCCCATTGCAAGGCGTGGGCCTGGGCGCCGGCGTGACGTACCGCGGCGGATTCTATGGCGATCTGAACAACAACTACGCCATTCCGGCCGTGACGTTGGTCGATGCAGCGATCCGCTACGATCTGGGTCGCGCCAGCCCGGCTCTCGCCGGCGCGCAGGTCGCGTTGAACGTGTCCAATCTGTTCGACAAGCGTTACGTGGCCAACTGCCTGGGCACGGCCGTGAGCTGCTATTGGGGTGCGGAGCGCACGGTGATGGCGACCTTGCGGTATCGCTGGTAAAGGCTGCGAGCCACGGTGTGGCTGGCGGCGTGCGCTGGGGCGGCGCACATCCGCGCCGCCCGGCGCACGCAATGAAATGCGTGCGTCTTCAGATCAATTCAGGCTGGCGCCCGAGATCTTCACGATCTCCTGATACTTCGCCTTCTCGGCCTTCACGAACTCGGCAAACGCCTCAGGCGTCATCGAGCTCGCCTCGGAACCCATGGTCAGCAGACGCTGCTTCACGTCGGGTTGCGCCATCGCATCGGCATATGCCTTGTTCAGCTTGGCCACCACCGGCGCCGGCGTGCCGCCCGTCGTGAACACGCCAAACCACGTGCCCAGGTCAAAGCCCTTCACGCCCGATTCTTCTACGGTCGGCACGTCAGCCAGCAACGACGAACGCTGCGCCGTCGTCACCGCCAGCGCCTTCACTTTGCCGTCCTTGATCAGCGGCGCCGACGCCGCCAGATTGTCGAACATGAAATCCGACTGGCCCGACAGCAGCGCCAATTGCGCCGGCGCCGCGCCCTGGTAGGGGATGTGCTCGACGTTGATACCCGCGCGCGCCTTCAGCAGCTCGCCCGACAGATGGCCCGCGCTGCCGTTGCCGCCCGAACCGTAGTTCAGCTTGCCCGGGTTCTTCTTTGCGTAATCGATCAGGTCCGCCAGCTTCTCGATGTTGTTCTTCTGCGCGAACTCGACGTTCATCACCAGCACGTTCGGCACCGCCGCCACGATCGTCACCGGCGCGAAATCCTTCACCGGGTCGTACGGCAGGTTGGCGAACAGCCACGGATTGATCGCGTGCGTCGCCACCGCGCCCATCACCAGCGTGTAGCCGTCAGGCTGAGCCTTGGCCACCAGGTCGGCGCCGATGTTGCCACCCGCGCCCGAACGGTTTTCCACGATCACCGGCTGACCCAGCGAGCCACGCACCTTTTCGGCCAGCATGCGCGCCATCGTATCCAGCGGACCACCGGGCGGGTAAGGCACCACGAAGCGGATCGGCTTCGAGGGGAAATCGGCAGCCTGGGCCAACGCCGGGGCGCTGAAAGGCAGGGTCGCGGCCAGCGCCACGGCGCCTTGCAACAGGGCGCGGCGCACGGCGCTGCGGGGGGTGTTCGACATGGTGTGTTCTCCTCACTCCGGATCAATGGCGGTCAGTAGCATACCCCACCGCCGTGACGAAGGTAACAAAGGGCTACCGGCAAGAACGCCCGGAATTCCGGGGATTGGCAGCCCGCACCAATGAAAAACCGCCCGAAGGCGGTTTGGCGGATCAGTGCAGGATCTGGCTCAGGAAGAGCTTTGTCCGTTCGTTCTGCGGGTTGTCGAAGAACTCGTCCGGATTGTTCTGTTCGATGATTTCGCCGCGGTCCATGAAAATCACGCGGTTCGCGACCTTGCGTGCGAAGCCCATTTCGTGCGTCACGCAGATCATCGTCATGCCGCTTTCCTGGGCCAGGCTCACCATCACGTCCAGCACTTCCTTCACCATTTCCGGATCCAGCGCCGACGTGGGCTCATCGAACAGCATGATCTTGGGGTTCATGCACAGCGACCGCGCGATTGCCACGCGCTGCTGCTGGCCGCCCGACAACTGGCCCGGAAACTTCTTGGCCTGTTCCGGAATCCGCACCCGCTCAAGGTACTTCATTGCGGTGGCCTCGGCTTCCGCGCGCGGCTTCTTCAACACCCACATGGGTCCCAGCGTCAGGTTTTCCAGCACCGTCAGGTGCGGGAAAAGATTGAAGTGCTGGAACACCATGCCAACGTCCTTGCGGATCGTCTCGATGTGCTTCAGGTCATTGGTGAGCTCCGTGCCGTCCACGATGATGTGGCCCTTCTGGTGCTCTTCAAGGCGGTTGATGCAGCGGATCATCGTGGACTTGCCCGAACCCGAGGGTCCGCACACCACGATGCGCTCGCCTGGCGCGACGTCCAGGTTGATGTTGCGCAACACGTGGAACTGGCCGTACCACTTGTTCACGTCCTGCAAACGAATAATGGCATCCGACATGCCTGTACTCCCGTAAGTATCGCTTTGCGCGCCCGCCTTGCGGCGGACGCGCGGCAAATTGCTAGCGTGCGTGACCCGTGGCCAGGCGTTTTTCCAGCGCCTGGCTGTATTTGGACATGGAGAAGCAGAAGACGAAGTAGATCAGCGAAATGAACAGGTACGCCTCCACCCCGAATCCGCGCCATGCCGCATCGGACAAGGCTGCCTTGGCCGCCAGCGTCAGGTCGAAGATACCGATGATCACCACCAGCGACGTGTCCTTGAACAGCGCGATGAAAATGCTGACCAACGGCGGAATTACGATCTTGAGCGCCTGCGGCAGGATGATCTTGCGCATCTGCTGCCAGTAGTTCAGGCCCAGCGAATCCGCGCCTTCGTACTGCCCCTTCGGAATGGCCTGCAGGCCGCCGCGCACCGTTTCCGCGATGTAGGCCGCCGCGAACATGATGATGGCGATCTGCGCGCGCAGGAGCTTGTCGATCGAAAAGCCTTCCGGCAGGAACAGGGGCAGCATCACCGACGACATGAACAGCAGGCTGATGAGCGGCACGCCGCGGATCAGCTCGATGTACACGACGCACAGCGCTTTGATGGCCGGCATCTTCGAGCGCCGGCCCAAGGCCAGCAGCACGCCGATCGGGAACGCGAAGGCGATGCCGAACGTGGACAGGATGAGCGTCAGCGGCAGACCGCCCCAACGCGCGTTTTCCACGTAGGTCAGGCCAAACACGCCGCCCCACATCAGGAGCGCCACGGCCGTCAGGCCCACCGTCCAGATGACGGCCAGCTTCCAGTTCCAGAAGCGGCGGATGCCGCTGCAGACGATCACCGCCACCAGGATGACCGTGGCAATCAACGGCCGCCATTGCTCATCGTAGGGGTAGGTGCCGAACAGGATCAGCCGGTGTTTTTCAATGATGAACGCCCAGCAGGCGCCGCCGGCTGCGCGGCACTCCTGTGCATTGGCCGCGTCGAAGCTTGCCTTGATGAAAGCCCATTCGACCAGCGCCGGCACCGCCATCAGGAGGAACCACGCCAGCAGTACCGTGATGAGAATGTTCAGCGGCGACGAGAACAGGCGCGTTTTGAGCCACGCCCACGCTCCCGTCTGATTGCTGGGCGGCGGCAGGGCCTCGCTGGGGGTATGCGTAGTGCTGCTCATATCAACGCTCCACCAGCGCGATGCGCTTGTTGTACCAGTTCATGAAGATCGAGATCGACAGGCTGACCGTGAGGTACGCGCCCATGATGATGAGAATGCCCTCGATGGCCTGGCCCGTCTGGTTCAGCGTCGTGTTCACCACCGACACGATGTCGGGGTAGCCGATGGCGACTGCCAGCGAGCTGTTCTTTGTCAGGTTCAGGTACTGGCTGGTCATCGGGGGGATGATCACGCGCAGCGCTTGCGGCAGGATCACCAGACGCAGCACCTTGGCGCGCGGCAGGCCCAGCGAGCCGGCGGCTTCCCATTGGCCGTTGTTGACCGCCTGGATGCCCGAGCGCACCACCTCGGCGATGAACGCCGACGTGTAGATCACCAGACCGGCCAGCAGCGCGGCAAATTCCGGCGACAGCGTGAGACCGCCCGCAAAGTTGAAGCCCTTGAGCTCCGGCATGTTCAGCGTCAGCGACGCGCCGCTGACCAGCCAGCCGATGAACGGCAAGCCGATCAGAAGGCCGATGGCCCAGCGGCCCAGCGGGAACATGTGGCCGGTGGCCTCGTGGCGCTTCTTGCCGTAGTGGCCCAGGATGATGATCGCGACGATCGCCAGTCCAAGTCCGGCAAGCATCCAGTCGAACGAGTTGCCTTCCAGCGCCGGGACCTTGAGGCCGCGGTTGGAAATGAACACGCCCGGCAGCGGATTGTGCGCCTGGCGCGGACCCGGCATGTTCTCGGTGATGAGCGCATACCAGAAGAACAGTTGCAGCAGCAGCGGCACGTTGCGCATCACCTCGACATACACAGAGGTGATCTTGGCCACGAGCCAGTTCTTGGACAGGCGGCCGATGCCGATGAGCGTGCCGAGGATGGTCGCCAGCACGATGCCGAGGACAGCCACGCGCAGCGTGTTGAGCAGGCCGACCATGATGGCGCGGCCGTAAGTGTCTGAGGGGGAATAGGCGATGGCGGTTTCGCCGATGGCGAAGCCGGCCTCGCGATTCAGGAAGCCGAAGCCCGTGGCGATGTTGCGCACGGACAGGTTGTGGAGCGTGTTTGAAACCAGGAACCACACGGCCCAGGCTACCGCGGTCAGCGCAATCACCTGGTAGACCACGGAGCGTACGCCGGGATCGTTCCAGTTCAGACGCCGAGGGGGTGCCGAAATCGGGGCGTTTTTGTTGGGAGTCATCATGATGAATCTACAGAAGTCGGACACCGGGTGGCATGCCGGAAAAGCCGCGCCACCCACTTCTGCCGCCCGCCCGAAGGCGGGTTAGGGCCTGTCCAGAATACACGTCCTGTGCAGACAGGCCCTAGGCATGACGGAGAGCCGTGCTCCGCCATGCCAGGCAGCCGCGCGTTAGCGCACCGGCCAGCCGTACATCAAGCCACCTTGCTTGTACGAAGCGTTCAAACCACGCTCCAGCTTCATCGCGCTGTTCTTGCCCAGCGTGTTCTCGAAGCTTTCACCGTAGTTGCCCACGCTCTTGATGATGTTGTAGGCCCACTTGTCGTCCACGCCCAGGTTCTTGCCCATGCCCGGGGTCACGCCCAGGATGCGCTGGATGTTGGGGTTGGGGCTCTTGGTCATTTCATCGACGTTGGCCTTGGTGATGCCGTATTCCTCGGCTTCCAGCATGGCGTTCAGCGACCAGCGCACGATGTTGAACCATTGCTCGTCGCCCTGGCGGACCATCGGGCCCAGCGGCTCCTTGGAGAAGTCTTCCGGCAGGATGACGAACTTGTCCGGGTTCTCGAGGGTGGTGCGGGTCGAGGCGAGCTGCGACTTGTCGGTCGTGAAGGCGTCGCAACGGCCGGCCGAGAAGGCGCGGATGATTTCGTCGTACTTGTCGATCACGACCGGCTTGAATTCGATCTTCTGGCTGCGGAACCAGTCAGCGAGGTTCAGTTCGGTGGTGGTGCCCGGCTGCACGCAGATGGTGGCGCCGTTCAGTTCCTTTGCGCTCTTGACGTTCAGGTCCTTGGAGACCATGACGCCCTGGCTGTCGTAGTAGTTCACGCCCACGCCGATCAGGCCGAGGGTCGTGTCGCGCGTCAGCGTGACGGTGGTGTTGCGGGTCAGCACGTCGATTTCGCCGGACTGCAGCGCGGTGAAGCGTTGCTGGGTGTTCAGCGGCGTGAACTTGACCTTGGAGGCGTCGCCAAACATGGTCGCGGCGATGGCGCGGCACATGTCCACGTCGATGCCCTTGTATTCGCCCTTGCTGTCGGCGATGGAGAAACCCGGGATGCCCGTCGAAACCCCACACTGGACAAACCCTTTCTTTTTGACGTTATCGAAGGTTGCGCCCGCGTTGGCAGCCGAGGAGGCAGCAAACAAGGCAGCGCCAATGGCAGCGAGTTTCAATACTTTCATCGTGATCTCCGTGTGGGATGAAGCGGAATCCAAAGCAAGGGCCGGGTTGGGCCCACGCATGGGGCGGATGGTAGCGTCCGCAAAGCAGGCGGCGCATCCGGGAATTCCCTTGAAATATAGGGACACTGGATGAAATGAAACGCTGTTTTTGACGAAAAACAGGGACGCGTTTTCAGCTTTGCGAACATGCGTTTCAACCGGCGGAATGAATCTGATCTTCGCCCCCCTCGCCAAGAGATGTAGGCCACCTTACTGTCCCCGAGTTACTATGGCGGCTTCATCTGACAGCCGCCATGATCGAATTCCAGCACGTATTCAAATCATATGGTCGCGGCCGCAATATCCTGGCCGACATCAACTTTCGCGTGAGCGCGGGAGAATTCGTTTTCGTATCGGGGCCGTCCGGCGCCGGCAAGTCCACTCTGCTCAAGCTGATCGGCGGGCTTGAACCCGCCAGCCGCGGTTCCATCCAGGTGAACGGCCAGCGTCTGGACAAGCTGCCCGCGCGCGCCCGGCCGTACCTGCGCCGCGCGGTGGGCGTCATCCTGCAGGACACACACCTGCTGTTCGATCGAAGCGCGTTCGAAAACGTGATGCTGCCGCTAGCCGTGCAGGGCCACCCCTGGGATTCCGCCGCGTCGCGCGCCCGCGCCGCGCTGGACAAGGTTGGGCTGTCGGGCAAGGAAGACCTCAACCCCATCGAGCTGTCCGGCGGCGAACAGCAGCGACTGGCGATTGCCCGCGCCATCGTCAACCGGCCCGCGATCCTGATCGCGGACGAACCCACCGCCAACCTCGACCACGACAACGCGCAACGCATCATGAACGTGTTTCGCGACTTCAACCGCGTTGGCGTCACCACGCTGATCGCCTCGCACGACCAGGAACTCATGGCCCGCTATGCCACCCGCACCCTGCGGATCGAGCCGGGCAAGTTTGCGGACTCCCACGGCCCCGCGACGCCGGGTGACGGCACGGCCGCCCATTCGGCGTCCGCCAGTCCCGCGCCGACCCGCGCCAGCCGCACTGAGCCAGGCCTCGGCCATCCGGGAGAATCGGCATGAACGCCTGGCTGCGACAACACCGCTACGCGCTGCTGGTCACCCTGCGCCGGCTGATCAAACAACCCTTCTCGTCGCTCGCCAACCTGCTGGTGATGGCGCTTGCCCTGGCGCTGCCGCTGTTGGGCAGCGCGATCCTGGTCTCGGTGCAACCGGTGGCGCGGGAAATGTCCGTCACCCCGGAAGTCACGGTCTACATGCGCGTGGACGCCCCGGCCGGTGCGGCCGCCGACGTCGCCAAGCGCATCAAGGACGACTATTCGCAAGACGTGCGCGCCGTGCGTGTCGTAGGCCGCGAAACTGCCCTGGCAGATCTGCGCGCCAACCCCGCCTGGCAAGAGGCGCTGGCCGTGCTGCCGGGCAACCCGCTGCCCGACGCGGTCGTCGTCACGCTGGCCGACGGCGACAACCTCGCCGGACGCGCCGATACGCTAGCCTCGGCCTGGAAGCAATGGAACCATGTGGACCTGGTCCAACTGGACAGCGCATGGGTCCAGCGGCTGGAAGCCATCCTGCGCTTTGCCCGCATCGGCCTGGGCTTCCTGGCCGCCTGCGTGGCGGTGGTGGTGCTGGCCACCGTCTTCAACACCGTGCGCATGCAGGCGCTGTCGCAACGCGAGGAAATTGGCGTGGCGCGGCTGGTCGGCGCCACCGAATCCTTCGTGCGCCGTCCCTTCCTGTACCTGGGCGCGCTATCCGGCGCCCTGGCCTCGTTGCTGGCGATTGGTGTAGCGTCCGTCGCGCTGTCTCCGCTGAACGAGGCACTGCTGGGGCTGGCCCGCAGTTACGGCGCTGAATTCGCCCTGCATCTGCCCGGCGCCTCCGTCCTGATCGGCGCGGTGGTGGCGTCTGCCGCGCTGGGCGCGCTGTCTGCGCGCTGGTCGGTCACACGCAGCACCCGGTTCTAGGCCGGCAGATCTGCCGGTCCGGTCCGGGAGATCGGTCCGGCTCGGCGTGCTTTCCCCGCCTATCGTTCAGCTCAGCGGGTCTAAACCTCCGTTTGAACCCCCTTCATCCCCGTGATCCGGGGAAAGACCACAAAACAGCCTGTGTAGGATGGGTGCCTGCCATCCGCACGGGCTTTTTTGCCTGCGGGCGACAGGGGAAGTTCCAATAAACGACGCTTTGGTCGTGTTTACACAGTTTTCTCCCATTGACTGCCGGGATATGCAAGAATAAAGCGACATTTTTTTACATGTTTTGTCACAATTGCCGCTTCTTCTCGCATTTCTAGTGTCTCAATCGCCGTTTTTGCCCAGATATCAGTCCAATGGCCGCTCTTGAAGCCCGCGCAACGCGTCATTACTACGACAGCGCGTTCCAATCTCAGGCAGTGAAAGTGCTCCCGAACGAGTACTACGTCACCAACGAGAACATGATGATCTCGACCGTGCTGGGATCCTGCGTGGCGGCTTGCATCCACGACCCGGTGACGGGCGTGGGCGGCATGAACCACTTCATGCTGCCCGAGGGCGACATGCAGTCGCCCGCGTCGGCCACCATGCGCTACGGCGCCTTTGCGATGGAAGTGCTGATCAACGAACTGCTCAAGGCCGGCGCCTCGCGTGACCGCCTGGAAGCCAAAGTGTTCGGCGGCGGCGCGGTGCTGGCGGCCATGCAGCAGATGAACATCGGCGAACGCAACGGCGAATTCGTCCTGAACTATCTCAAGACCGAAGGCATCCCCGTCAAGGCGCAGGATCTGGGCGACGTGCACGCGCGCCGCATCAATTACTTCCCGCGCGACGGCCGGGTGATGGTGCGCAAGATGGCGCCGCACCACCAGCGCGCCGAAGAGATCATCGCCAAGCGCGAACAAGAGGCGGCGCAAAGCGCGGCCGCCAAGACGGCCACGCCGCAACGGGTCGAGCGCTTTGCACGGCCCGGAGTCGAGCGGTTTGATCGGCCGGGCGTGGAACGGCTGGATCGCCCGGGCGTCGAGCGGCTGAACCGCCCGGGCGTCGAACGATTCGACCGACCCGCCGCGCGCCCCGGCGTGGAACGCTTCGATCGCCCTGCCCGTCCGGGCGTTGAGCGTTTTGACCGGCCGGCCACGGCCGACACGGCCTCGGCTTCGGCTGCCCGTCCCGCCACGCGTCCGGGCGTCGAACGCTTTGACACCGGCGTGACCCGGCGCACCAAGCCCTAGTCGGCCGGCACCGCGCCGGCCAGGCGCGCCCTACAATCAGCGGATGTCCACCATCCGTCTCTTCTACGCGCTGTGGCCGTCTCTCCCACTGGCGGCGTCGCTGGCCGGCTGGGCGGAAGCCGCGAAGCTGGTTACGGGCGGACGCGCGATGCGCACCGAGACGCTGCATCTGACGCTGGCGTTTCTGGGTCCTGTCGACAGCGCCCTTGCTGACGAGCTGGCGGCCGCCACGCCCGAACGCCGTCTGGCCCCGGGCGACGTCCCACTCGACCGCTATGGGGTCTTCACCCGCCAGCGCATCCTGTGGTCAGGCCCGGCCGAGACACCCGCGGCCCTGCAACAGGCCCACGACGATCTCTGGCACTGGCTGTCCGGCTACGGATTGACCCCGCCGACCCAGCCGTTTCGCCCGCACGTCACGCTGCTGCGCAACATCACGCATGCGCAGCCGCCGGACGACCCGGCCGAGCCGCTCGCCTGGCGCTACGATCGCATGGTGCTGGTGGCGTCCGAATCGCTGACCGGCGGTAGCCGTTACCGCGTCGTGGCGCAATCCCGGCCGCACGGCGGCTAGGGCACAATCCTACGGTTGCCAACGATTGGGACCCCCATGATCATCCTGCTGGATCAAGACGGCGTGCTGGCCGATTTCGAACACGCGTTCATCGACGCCTGGCGCGAGCGCCACCCGGACATCGCGCCCGTGGCGTTCGAGGACCGCAAGTCCTTCTACATCCGCGAGGACTACGCCCCCGAACTACGCGGGATGGCCGAGGCCATCTACACCGCGCCGGGCTTCATCCGCAATCTGCCGCCCGTCCCCGGCGCGCTGGACGCCGTCAAGGAACTGCTGGCGCTCGGGATGGATGTGCGCATCTGCTCGTCACCGCTGTCGCAGTTTGAAAACTGCGTCGCCGAAAAATACCTGTGGGTCGAAAAACACCTGGGCCGCGATGCCACCACCCGGCTGATCCTGACCAAGGACAAGACGCTGGTGCACGGCAATCTTCTGATCGACGACAAGCCGCGCATCGAAGGCGCCGTGCGGCCGCGCTGGAAGCACATTCTGTTTGACGCGCCCTACAACCGCGAGGTCACGGACCGTGCGCGCATCAACTGGCAGAACTGGCGCAACGTGCTGGCCGGCGAGCTCTATACGGCAGATGCCTGAGTCCTGCTGAGTCCTGTTCAGGCGTCATCGTTTGGGACTATCCTGTGGAGTCGTACGCCCCACCCAGGAGGAGCCCGCGCCATGAATCTGTACCGTCTGCTCAAGCAGCGAGAAGCCGACCACAAGCCGCTGCGAGTCGCATTGTTGGGCGCCGGAAAGTTCGGCGCCATGTTCATGAGTCAGGCCCCGCGCACGCCGGGCATGCGCCTGGTCGCAGTGGCGGATCTGGTGCCCGACCGGGCGCGCGCCGCGCTGACCCGCGTCGGCTGGCCCGCCGGCGCGCTCAACGCCAGCAGCATCAATGACGCGTACAAGAACGGCAAGGTCTATTTCTGCGACGATGCGCGCACCGTCATCGCCAGTCCCGACGTGGACATCGTCATCGACGCCACCGGCCAGGCCGCGGCCGGCATCACCCATGTGCTGACCTGCTGCGAGTACGGCAAGCACATCATCATGGTCAATGTGGAAGCCGACGCGCTGGCCGGTCCGCTGCTGGCGCGCCGCGCCCGGGAAGCGGGCATCGTCTATTCGCTGGCCTACGGCGACCAGCCCGCCCTGATCTGCGAAATGGTCGACTGGGCGCGCGCCAGCGGCTTTGAAGTCATGGCCGCCGGAAAGGGCACCAAATACCTGCCCGAGTTCCACACGTCCACGCCCGACACCGTCTGGCCGTATTACGGCTTCACGGCGGAAATGGTGGCGGCGGGCGACTTCAATGCGCAGATGTTCAACAGTTTCCTGGACGGCACCAAGAGCGCCATCGAGATGGCGGCCGTCTCCAATGCCACGGGCCTGCTGCCGTCGCCGTCGGGCCTGCACTTTCCGCCGTGCGGTGTGGACGACTTGGCGCGCGTGCTGCGTCCCCGCGAGGACGGCGGCATGCTGCACCACCGCGGCCAGGTCGAGGTGATCTCGTCGCTGGAACGCGATGGCCGGCCGGTGTTCCGCGACCTGCGCTGGGGCGTGTACGTGACGCTTGCCGCCGACAGCGACTACGTGCGGCGCTGCTTCCAGGAATATGGCCTGGTCACGGATCCCAGCGGCAACTTCACCGCCATGTACAAGCCCTACCACCTGATCGGGCTGGAGCTGGGCATCAGCGTGGCCAGCGTGGGGCTGCGCCGCGAGCCGACGGGTGCGCCGGCTGGCTGGCACGGCGACGTGGTGGCCACCGCCAAACGCGATTTGCAAGCCGGCCAGATCCTGGATGGCGAAGGCGGCTACACGGTGTACGGGCGCCTGATGCCGGCCCCCGATTCGGTCGAGGAAGGCTATCTGCCGCTGGGACTGTCGAACAAGGTCAAGCTGAAGAACCCCGTACGCCAATCGCAGGCGATCCGCTGGCGCGACGTGGAATACGACGAACGCTCGACCGCCGTGCAGTTCCGCCGCGAGATGGAGCAGACCTTCGCGTAGGAGCGGCCCGCCCCGCGTTCACACGGGCGCGGGGCGCTCCGCCTGGAACAACCGCAGCCGGTCGGCCGCGTTGCGCAGGTGCTGCTCCGCCGCGCGGCCCGCAGCATCCGGGTCGCCGGCTTCAATGGCCGCAAAGATGGCTTGATGCTCGCTTTGCACCGCGGCCATGCGCTCGGCATACCGGCGGGCCGTGTTGTGACGCGCGCTGCGGATGACGCGCCGCACGTTGGCTTCCAGATAATCGTTCAGCGCCACCAGATGCGGGTTGTGCGTGGCCTGCACGATGGCCTGGTGGAATTGGTAGTCTTCCTCGTCGCCCAGCTTGTCGTTGATGAGCGCGTACTCCATGCCCACCAGCGCCTGCCGAATCTTCTTTAAGTCGGGATCGGTGCGACGCTGCGCCGCATAGCGCGCCGCCGTGACCTCGATGGACAGCATCAGCTCCAGGATGTGTTCCAGGTCCTGGTTGTCGCCCGGCGTGGGCGCGGCGATGCGAAAGGCGTTCTTCTGGAAGTTCGGGTCGACGAACACGCCGCTACCTTGCTGCGACGTGACCAGGCCTTCGGATTTCAGTCGGGCCAAGGCTTCGCGCACGACCGCGCGGCTGACGGAATGGAGCTCAGTGAGCTGCTTTTCGGTGGGCAGGCGATCGCCCGGGGCCAGCACGCCTTGGCGTATCTGGTCGGCCAGGGCATCCGCCACCGCCGCGGATAGCGAACTGCGAGGCGCGGCGCGCCTCGAATCGGGTTCTTGACTGGGCTGCATGGGGATCTTCAAACGTGAGGGCGGCGCGCGGACGCAGCGGCCATGTTTATAGGAATGTCTCGCGTGGGGGTCCTGACAGATTGCGATGCGGCAGCGTCCGGGGAATTATAGATTTGCCGGTTTTTCCCGGCGCGCCGCGTTCTTGCACTTTAAGCGATATAGATCCCGCCATTGACCTGCATGACCTCGCCCGTCACAAATGACGCCAGCGGCGAGCACAGGAACGCGATGGTCCCCGCGATCTCCTCGGCGGTACCGAAGCGGCGCAGCGGCGTGCTCTCCAGCAATTGCGCGCCCTTCTGCCCGATCAGGTCGTGCGTCATGGACGTGGCGATAATGCCGGGCGCCACCGCGTTCACGCGGATCTGCGGAGCCAGTTCCAATGCCAGGCTGCGGGTGAAGCTTTGGACCGCGCCCTTGGACGCCGAATAGGCGGCGTGCGCATAGCTGCCGCGCTGCGCGGCCAGCGACGTCAGAAGGACGATCGAACCGTCGTGGCGCAGATGGCGCTGGGCAGCGCGGCACACGTAGAACGTGCCGTCCAGGTTGACGCGCATCAGCGTGCGCCAGGACTCGTCGCTGGTGTCCTTGACGAGCTGTTCGGGATAGATGCCGGCGCAATGGACCAGATGATCCAGTCCACCGAAATGCCTGGCAGCCGCCTCGAACACCCGTTCGCAATCGTGCGACACCGACACGTCCAGCGCATGCGTGTAGACGCGCTGCCCGCTGGGATCGAGTTCTGCCGCCACCTCCTCCAGCCGTGCGTTGTCGATGTCGGTCAGCACCAGCCGCGCGCCGTGCGCGGCCATGAGGCGCGCCGTGGCCAGCCCGATGCCGTTGCCCGCGCCGGTGATGGCGGCAACCTGCCCCTCAAACGAAATCATTCTGTCTCCTGACGCTGTTTTTAGCGGTCCGCGGCGCTGTCGCGGTAACGGTGCGAATTCTGATTGAACTGCTGAATCCGTTGCTTGACACGAGAAAAACGCCTGGCCTATGATTTATCGGACAACTTGATAAAGTTGCCTGACAACTTGTACGGAAAGCGTAAATCAACTGACGCTTTCAAGCAAGTCAGTCAGAAAAACACGGCGACACGCCGCATAAACAGGCAGGGGACAACCAGGTGAACTTCACCGGCAGCATGACCGCATCCGCGCCCTCGGCACGTCCGATGGCGCACCTTCAGACGCCCCGGCGGCTTCATGCCCTGCCCGGCTGGCGTTTCGCTCCGGCGCCTCGCGCGTCCGTGGCCGCCGCCATCCCCCCGTCTTCGCTCTCCATCGCTGTTGCGCCCTTGCGGCGCGCCGGCGATGCGGCGTGCGCGCCTGCCTGACCCACGCAATCACCACACTCCCGTTCCACGGAGGAGACACGCATGAAATTGGCTTTCACCACCGGTCTGCTGTGCCTGGCCGGACTCGCCGCCACCGCCCACGCCGCACCCGTCAAGATCGGCCTGATCGAAACGCTGTCGGGCCCGCAGGCCTCTACCGGCCTGATGTTCCGCGCCGCCGTCAAATACGAGCTGGACCGCATCAACGCCGCCGGCGGCTGGAACGGCCAGCCGCTGGAACTGGTGGAGTTCGACAACCAGGGCGGCCCAGTGGGCGCCTCGGACCGCTTCCGCGCCGCTGCCGCCGAGGGCGTGCAAGTGCTGGTGCAAGGGTCGTCGTCGGCGATTTCGGGCCAACTGACGGAAGACGTGCGCAAGCACAACCTGCGCAACCCCGGCAAGGAAATCGTCTTCCTGAACGTGGGCGGCGAGGCGCTGGAGCTGACCGGCCAGAAGTGCCATTTCTATCACTTCCGCTTCACCACCAACGCCGACCTGCGCGTGAAGGCGCTGGCCTCGGTGATGTCGGCCGACGGCACGCTGGGCAAGCGCGTGTACGCCATCAATCAAAACTACTCCTGGGGCCAGGACATGGAAGGCGCGACCGAGCGCTTTGCCAAGGACTACGGCTACGAGGTGGTGGGCAAGACGCTGCACGAGGTCAACAAGATCCAGGACTTCGCGCCGTACGTGGCGCGCATCCGTTCGGCCACGCCGGACACGGTGATCACCGGCAACTGGTCCAACGACCTGCTGCTGCTCATGAAGGCCACGCAGGCCGCCGGCCTGAAGGTGCGCTTTGCCACGGTGTTCCTGGATCAGGTGGGCAACCTGGCCAACGCCGGCGAGGTCGCGATGGGCCATTACATCGCGCATCCGTACAACATCGAGGCGGCGGGCGAGGAAGGCGCGAAGTTCGCCGAGGACTACAAGTCCAAGACCGGCCACTACCCCAGCTACACCGAGCCGCAGACCGTGATCGGCGTGCGCTTCCTGGGCGAAGCCCTGAAGCAGGTCAAGCCCAAGGACGGCAAGCTGTCGGTGCCCGAACTGGCCGTGGCGCTGGAGCAGGTGACTTACAAGTCGGCGTTGGGCGATTACACGATGCGCGCCGAAGACCACCAGGTGCAACTGCCGATGGTCGTGTCCAAGGTCGGCAAGAACGCCAAGTACAAGGCCGACGGCACCGACATGGGATTTGAACCCGTGAAGGTCCTGGCCGCGGCGGACGTGTCCGCGCCGGTGCAGGCAACCTGCAAGATGCAACGTCCGAAGTGATGCCGGCACGGCGGCCTGTGCGCTGAAAAGCGCGCGCGCCGCCGCCGGCACATGACAAGCGCACTCCCGGCGCGGGCCGGAAAAGAACAACGTGCGCAATCGCTCGCGGGACGCCCGGCGTCCCGCGCAAGAATCCTGGAGCGGACATGGAATACTTTACCGTCTCGCTGTTGAACGGCGTGATCTACGGCCTGCTGCTATTCATGGTGTCGGCAGGCCTGACACTGATTTTCGGAATGATGGGCGTGCTGAACTTTGCGCACGCCTCGTTCTACATGATTGGCGCCTACGCCGCCTATACGCTTACGCCCGTCACGGGCTTCTGGGCGGCCCTCGTGCTGGCCACGATCATTTCGGGCGTGCTGGGCATGGGCGTCGAACGCTTTTTTTTGCGCCGCGTGCACAAGTTCGGCCACGCGCAGGAGCTGCTGGTGACCTTCGGGCTGGCGTTCATCGTCGCGGAGTTGGTCAAGCTCTTTTACGGCGACTTTCCCGTCGACTACCGCGTGCCGCAGTTCCTGAACTTCGCGGCGTTCCGCGTGTTCGACGCGGACTATCCGTTCTACCGACTGCTGATGGGCGGGGTGTCGATCGCGATGTTCGCAGTGATCTACCTGCTGCTGTCGCGCACCCGCGTGGGCATCGTGGTGCGCTCGGCCATCTATCGCCCGCGCATGGCCGAGGCGCTGGGCCACAACGTGCCGCTCGTCTTCATGAGCGTGTTTGGCGTGGGCGCCGCGATGGCGGGCCTTGCCGGCGCGGTGGCGGGCGCGTTCTACACCACCAACCCGAACATGGCGCTGGAGCTGGGCGTGCTGGTGTTCGTGGTGGTCGTGGTCGGCGGACTGGGTTCGCTGGAAGGCGCAATGATCGCGTCGCTCTTGATCGGTCTGATCAGCTCGTTCTCGGTCGGCATCGACGCCAGCCTGGCCACGCTGTTCGGCCTGTTCGGCGCGCGTGACTGGGCCGAAAGCGTGGGTGGCCTGATGACCGTGAAGATATCCAGCCTGGCCGCAACGCTGCCCTTTCTGCTGATGCTGGTGGTGCTGCTGGTCAAGCCGTCGGGCCTGAAGGGAGAGCAGGCATGAGCCATACCGCGACTTCCGCCGGCCGCGCCACGGGCGCGCTGCTGTTGATTCTGTGTGTTGCCGCGCTGTGCGCGCTGCCCTGGCTGCTGCCTGCCGGCCAGCTCGTGGCGGCCGTGCAAATGCTGATCGCCGCGTTGTTTGCGTGCGCCTTCAATTTGCTGGCCGGTCAGGGCGGCATGCTGTCCTTTGGCCACGCCGCGTACTTCGGCGTCGGCACCTTTGCCACCATCCACGCGATGAATGCGCTGGGCGGCGCGGGCCTGCTGCCCACGCCCCTGATGCCGCTGGTGGGCGGCGTGGCCGGGCTGCTGTTCGGCCTGGTCGCCGGCTGGTTCGCCACCATGCGATCGGGCGTGTACTTTTCGATGATCACGCTGGCGCTGGCCGAACTGCTGCACGCGCTGGCGCCGCACCTGAAGAGCGTCTTCGGCGGCGAGGCAGGCGTGTCCGCGATGCGCATGCCGGCATGGGGCTTTACCTTCGGCTCCGACATCGAGGTGTACTACCTGGTGCTGGCGTGGGTGCTGGTGTCGCTGGCCGCGCTGTATGGCCTGACGCGCACGCCGCTTGGCCGACTGACGCTGGGCCTGCGCGAGAACGCCAACCGCCTGCGCTACCTGGGCTACCGCCCGCACGCGCTCAAGACGATGGTGTTCGCGCTGTCGGCGATGTTTGCCGGCATCGCGGGCGGCCTGCAGGCGCTGAATATCGAGGCCGGCAACTACGTGCTGTTCGAGGTCAAGCTGTCCACCGACGCGGTGCTGTTCGCCTACATCGGTGGCGTCAATGCGTTTCTCGGGCCGGTGCTGGGCGCGTCCATCCTGACGTTCCTGTCGCAGACGCTGGCCGACATCACGCGGTCGTGGCTGCTGTACCAGGGCGTGCTCTTCGTGCTGGTGATGCTGTTCGTGCCGGACGGTCTGGTCGGACTGGTGCAGCGCGCGGCCAAGTCGCTGCGCGAGCGTGGCCTGGCCAACTGGCTGCCGCGCGCCGCGGTGTCGGTGGCCGGCGGTCTGCTGCTGACCGGCGCCACCGTGTTCACGGTGGAACTCTTGCAACGCATGTTCGCGCGAGACTACCGCGCCCTGCTCGCCATGAACCCCGAGGCCGGCTGGCCCGCCATCCCGCTGTTCGGCCAGGAGTGGGCGCCGCTCGCCGTTTCCACCTGGCTGGTGCCGTTGGCGCTGTTTGCCGTTGGCCTTGCCGCCTGCCGCTGGGCGCTGGCCCTGTGGCGCGACGCCGGCGAAGCCGCCCCCCTGTTGGAGCCCGCCAAATGAGCCACGACATCCTGACCCTGACCGACGTGCGCAAATCCTTTGGTGAAGCGCAGATCATCCGCGGCGTGAACCTCGCGATCGAAGCCGGCGAACGCCACGCCGTCATCGGTCCCAACGGCGCGGGCAAGTCCACGCTGTTTCACCTGATGTCGGGCTCGTTCGCGCCCACGTCGGGCGACATCAGCCTGCGCTCGCGATCCATCGGCGGCCTGGCGCCCGAGGCCATCAACCGACTCGGTCTGGCGCGTTCGTTCCAGATCACCAACGTGTTCCCGCGCCTGTCGGTGCGCGAGAACCTGCGGCTGGCGGTGCTGCGCATGTATGGGCTGGTCTACAACTTCTGGCGGCCCATCGCGCGCAACCGCGCCGTCAACGAAGACGTGGATCGTCTGCTGGAAAAAGTGCGGCTGACGGCCAAGCAGGACACCGCGGCCGGCGACCTGAACTACTCCGAGCAGCGCTCGCTGGAAATCGGCATGACGCTGGCGTCGCGCCCGAAGGTGATCTTGCTGGATGAGCCCATGGCCGGCATGTCGCAACACGAGGTCGATTACACGGTTGAACTCATCAAGGACGTGACGCGCGACTGCACCCTGCTGATCGTCGAGCACGACATGCAGGTGGTGTTCTCGCTGGCCGATCGCATCAGCGTGCTGGTCTATGGCGAGATCCTGGCCACCGGCACGCCCGCCGCGATCCGCGGCGACGCCCGCGTGCGCGAGGCCTACCTGGGAGAGGAAACGGTATGACGACGCAATCCCCCCTCTTGTCCCTGCAGGGCGTGCATGCCCACTACGGCAAGAGCCACATCCTGCACGGCATCGACCTGTCGATCGGGCGCGGCGAAGTGGTCAGTCTGCTGGGCCGCAACGGCGCCGGCCGCTCCACCACCATGAAAAGCATCATGGGCCTGGTGGACGTGACCGGCGGCCGCATCGCCATCGAAGGCCGCGACATCACCAACAAGCGTCCCTTCGAGATTGCACGCGCCGGCCTGGCCTTCGTGCCCGAGGAGCGCGAGGTCTTCGCCAACCTGACGGTGGACGAGAACCTGCGCATGGGCGAGCAGCCCCGGCGCGACGATGCGCCGTACTGGACCGTGGCGCAGATGTTCGACTACTTCCCGCGCCTGAAGGAACGCAGCAGCACGAAGGCGGGCAACCTGTCGGGCGGCGAGCAGCAGATGCTGACCATGTGCCGCTCCCTGCTGGGCAATCCCAAGGTCATCCTGATCGACGAGCCCACCGAAGGCCTGGCGCCCAAGATCGTCGAAGTGATCGCCGACGTCATCCGGGATATCCACAAGCAGGGCGTGTCGGTGGTGCTGGTGGAACAGAAGCTGACGATTGCGCTGAAGGTGTCCACGCGCGTGAGCGTGATGGGCCACGGGCGCATCGTGTTCGAAGGACCGCCCGAGCAGCTCCATGAGCGGCAGGACGTCGTCCAGGAATGGCTGGCGGTCTAGCCCGCCTACATACTCATCCATTACAGGCACACATCGTGGACAACACCACTGAAGTCATCCATCCGGAGCTGCGCGGCCAGGCGGTCGTCATCACCGGCGGTGCGAAGGGCATCGGCTACAGCACGGCGCTGGCCTTTGCCCGCCAGGGCGCTCGCGTCGCGCTGCTGGACATGGACGCCGCCGCGCTGGAGGCGGCTGTTGCAAGTCTGGCGGCCACGGGAACCGGCGCGCAGGCCATGGCCGTGCAGGCGTCCGTCACCGACGCCGACGCGGTCGAGCGCGCCTTCGCGCAGGTAGCAGAGACCTGGGGCGGCATCGACGTGCTGGTCAACAACGCCGGTATCTCGGCCAACAAGCCCACGCTGGAGGTCACCGTGGACGAATGGCGCCGCGCCGTGGATATCAACCTGACGGGCGTCTTCCTGTGCGCGCAGGCCGCGGGCCGGCGCATGGTGCCGGCAGGGTCCGGCAGCATCATCAACCTGGCCTCCATGTACGGCGTGGTGGCGGCGCCCGACCGCGCGGCCTACTGCGCAACGAAAGGCGCGGTGGTGCTGCTGACCGAGACGCTGGCCGTCGAATGGGGCCCCGCGGGCGTGCGCGTCAACGCGCTGGCCCCGGGCTACGTCGAGACCGACCTGGTGCGCGACCTGGCGGCACGCGGCCGGCTGGATCCCGAACGCCTCAAGCAACGCACGCCGCTACGCCGCATGGCGCAGCCGGCCGAAATGGCCGACCTGGCGGTCTTCCTGGCCTCGCGCCAGGCCGCTTACATCACCGGACACACCTTGGTGGCCGACGGCGGCTGGAGCCGCTACAGCTACCTCTGATTGCCCCGACGCTCAAAAACATTCTGGAGATTCATTCATGGCCACCTACCAACCGCTTGAGCCCCAGGCGCCCTGGCGGCAACTGACGGCCGACGCCTCGGACTGGCAGCAGGCTGACCCCACGCTGCTCGGCACGATGCTGACCCAACTGCACTGGATCCGCGCTTTCGAGGAAGCCGTGCTGGAACTGGCCGCCGAAGGCCTGGTGCACGGCCCCGCGCACTCGTCCGTGGGCCAGGAAGGCGGCGCCGTCGGCTCGGTGCTGGCGCTGGGCGCCGGCGACCAGATCAACGGCTCGCATCGGGGCCACCACCAGTTTCTGGCGAAGGCGCTGCAACACGTCGCGCCCCGCGGGCTGGATCCGCGCAACCCGCTGACGCCCGCCATCGACGAAGTCCTGCACAAGACGCTGGCCGAGATCATGGGCCTGGCCAACGGCTATTGCCGCGGCCGCGGCGGCAGCATGCATTTGCGCTGGCTGGAAGCCGGCGCATTGGGCACCAACGCGATCGTCGGCGGCGGCGTGCCGCTGGCCGCCGGCGCGGGCTGGGCGCACAAACACGCGGGCACGGACCGCGTGGCCGTGACGTACTTCGGCGACGGCGCGGTCAACATCGGCTCTGTGCTGGAAACGATGAACCTGACCGCCGCATGGAAGACGCCGCTGTGCTTCTTCATCGAGAACAACCGCTACGCCGTGTCCACGACCGTGGAAGAATCCACCGCCGAGCCGCGCCTGTCCGCGCGCGGCCTGGCCTTCAACATTCCGTCCTGGAAAGTCGATGGCATGGATCCGCTGGCCGTGTACCTGGCCATGTCGGAAGCGGTGGCGCACATGCGCGCCGGTAAGGGTCCGACCATCGTCGAGGTGGACGTCTACCGCTTCTTCCACCAGAACGGCCCGTTCCCCGGCAGCGCCTTCGGCTACCGCACCAAGGACGAAGAGGCGCAGTGGCGCCAGCGCGATCCGCTGGACCGCATCGCCTCGGAAATGATTGCCCGCAAGCTCGTCACGCAGCCCGAAGTGGATGCCCTGCGCCAGCGCTGCAAGGACGTGATGAAGGACGTGTCCGGCCGCCTGACGGAAGCCGCCGACGGCGGCAAGCGCCGCGTGCGCGCCGACCTGTGGCCCAGCCCGGATTTCCGCGACGTGGGCCTGCGCAGCGACGGCTCAGAACTGACCGGCCTGCGCTACCAGGAAGCCGCGGACCACCCCGGCGCCAAGGCGACGCGCAAGTTCGTCGATGCGGTGGCCGACGTGCTGGACCGCCGCATGGAAACCGACCCGGGCGTCGTCGTGCTGGGCGAAGACGTGCATCGCCTGAAGGGCGGCACCAACGGCGCCACGCGCGGCCTGAAGGACAAGTACCCGGACCGCGTGCTGGGCACGCCGATCTCCGAGAATGCCTTTGCCGGCCTGGGCGGCGGACTGGCCATGGACGGCCGCTACAAGCCCGTCGTGGAATTCATGTACCCGGACTTCATGTGGGTCGCGGCCGACCAGATCTTCAACCAGATCGGCAAGGCGCGCCACATGTTCGGCGGCGACATCGACGTGCCGTTCGTGCTGCGCACCAAGGTCGCGATGGGCACGGGCTACGGCTCGCAGCATTCGATGGACCCGGCCGGCATCTTTGCCACGGCGCCCGGCTGGCGCATCGTTGCGCCGTCCACGCCGCACGATTACGTGGGCCTGATGAACACGGCGCTGGCGTCCAAGGATCCGGTGCTGGTCATCGAGCACGTGGATCTGTATGCGTCGTCGGGCGACGTGCCCGATGGCGATCTGGACTACGCCATTCCCTTCGGCAAGGCCCGCGTGCGCCGTGAAGGCAGCAAGGTCACCATCCTGACGTACCTGTCCATGGTCAGCCGCGCGCTGGCGGCCGCCGAACAGGCAGGCGTGGACGCCGAAGTCATCGACCTGCGCACGCTGGATCGCGCCAGTCTGGACTGGGACACCATCGGCGCCAGCATCCAGAAGACCAACAACGTGCTGATCGTGGAGCAAGGCGCGCGCGGCACGTCCTACGGCGCCATGCTGGCCGACGAGATCCAGCGCCGCTACTTCGACTGGCTCGACCAGCCGGTCAAGCGCGTCACGGGCGGCGAGGCCTCGCCCAGCATCTCGAAGGTGCTGGAACGCGCGGCGTTCGCCGACACCGACGAGGTGATGTCGGGCCTGGCCGACGTGCTGGCCGATCTGGGGGAACCCTCATGAGCGCCCTGCACATGACCGTGCCGATGGAAGTCGGCATCTGCTGCGCGGACCTGGATGCGCTGGCCGCGTTCTACACCAGCGTCATGGGATTGACGCTGGTGAACCGCGTGACGGTGCCCGCCGACAAGGCGCGGGCAACGGGCCTCACGGCGCACGGCTATGACGTCGCGCGCCTGCAGACGCCGTACGGCGAGCGCATCAAGCTGCTGCAACCGGCCGTGGCGCCCGAGCCTGCGGTGCGCGGCGCGGCGATTCTGGACCGCCAGGGCGCCGCTTACCTCACCTTCATCGTGCGCGACCTGCGCGGCGTGGTGCGCGATCTGCAATCGAAGGGCGTCGTCTTCGACAGCGCGCCCGCGCCCATGGAAGTGCGGCCCGGCACGTGGCTCGCCTTCTTCCGCGACCCCGAAGGCAATGTGCTCGAACTCGTCGAATACGACGACCCCGCCGCGTACCGGCCCGACCTGGCCGGCGCCGCTGAATAGGAAGAACACCGTGGCATACCTCATCAAGCTCCCTTCTGTAGCCGCCGACGCCTCGGGCGGCATCCTGCACCAGTGGCTCAAGCAGGAAGGCGACCGCGTTGCCGTGGGCGACGCGCTGGCGGAAGTCGAAACCGAAAAGGCCATCGTCGAGATCAACGCCGAACAGGCCGGCGTGCTGGGCCGCATCGTGGTCCAGGCCGGGCCGGCGTCGGTGCCGATCAATACCGTGATCGGCGTGCTGGTCGCGGACGGCGAGGACGCGGCGGCGATTGATCGTGCGCTGGCTGAGCACGGTGGTGCGAAGGCGGCGGCTGCGCCGTCTGTTGGATCCGCTGCTGGCGGGGCAACGGGTGCCTCGGCCGCGCACGCCGCATCCTCGACCGCAGCCGTCCCCGGCGGCCGGCTCTTCGCCAGCCCCGTCGCCCGGCGTCTTGCCGCGCAATGGCATGTCGACCTGCTGGGCGTCACCGGCACCGGCCCGCATGGCCGCATCGTGCGGCGCGATGTTGAAGCCGCGCGCGACCGTGCGCCGGCCGCAGCACCCGCCGCCGCGCCGCTTGCTGGCCGGCCGGCCGCACGCCGCGTGCCGCACACCGGCATGCGCCGCGCCATCGCGCGCCGCCTCACCGAAAGCAAGCAGCACGTGCCGCACTTCTACCTGACGGTCGACTGCCGCATGGACGCGCTGCTGGCCCTGCGCGCGCAGGCCAACCACGGCGGCGCGGTCAAGCTGTCGGTCAACGACTTCATCGTGCGCGCCGCCGCGCTGGCGCTGCGCGAGGTGCCCGAGGTCAACGCGTCCTGGCACGACGACGACATCGAATACCACGCCGGCGCCGATATATCCGTGGCGGTGGCCACCGACGGCGGCCTGGTCACCCCCATCGTGCGTGACGCCGACGTGAAGTCCCTGTCCGTCATCGGGGCAGAGATCGTCGAGCTGGCCAAACGCGCCAAGGTCAACCGCCTGAAGCCCGAAGAGTTCACCGGCGGCTCGCTGACGGTCAGCAATCTGGGGATGTACGGCGTCAGCCAGTTTGCCGCCATCATCAACCCGCCGCAGGCCGCGATCCTGGCCGTTGGCGCAGCCGAACGCCGGCCGGTGGTCGACGCCGACGGGCAGCTGGTTGCCGCCACCGTCATGACGGTGACACTGTCGGCCGACCATCGCGTGGTGGACGGTGCGGTCGGCGCACGCTGGCTGGCCGCGTTCCGCGCGCTGATCGAAAACCCCGTGCGCATCCTGCTGTGAGCCCCGCCATGACGAAGACGAGTTTTGATCTGGTGGTGGTGGGCGGCGGCCCGGGCGGCTACGTGGCCGCGATCCGCGCCGCGCAGTTGGGCATGTCGGTCGCGCTGGTCGAGCGCGCCGAACTGGGCGGCATCTGCCTGAACTGGGGCTGCATTCCCACGAAGGCCCTGCTGCACAGCGCCACCGTGCTGCGCGCCTGCCGCGAGGCCGCGCACTATGGCGTGACGGGTGCGGGCGAGGCGCGTCCCGATCTGGCCGCCATGGTCGCCCGGTCGCGTAAAGTCGCCGGCCGGTTGGGCCAGGGCGTGACGCATCTGATGAAAAAGAATGGCGTGACGGTGTTCGCCGCCAGCGCCAGGCTTGCCGGGTCCGGCAAACTGGCGCTGGACAACGGCGCCACGCTGTCGGCCAAGCACATCATCCTGGCCACCGGCGCGCGCGCCCGCGACCTGCCGGCGCTGCCTGCGGGCGAACGGATCTGGGCGTACCGGCAGGCGCTGGTCCCGACCGAGATCCCGAAGTCGCTGCTGGTCGTGGGCGCGGGCGCCATCGGCGCCGAGTTCGCCAGCTTCTATCGCGCGGTCGGGGCCGAGGTCACGCTGATCGACATGACGCCGGAGATCCTGCCGCAGGAAGACGCCGAGATCTCCCAACTGGCGCGCAAGGCCTTTGAGAAGCAAGGCATCCGCGTGCTGACCCGTTGCGCGGTGACGGCCTCGTCGACCACGGCCGACGGCGTCAAGGTCACACTGGAGCACGAAGGCAAGAAGCTCGACCAGACCTTCGACCGCGTCATCGTCGCCGCGGGCATCGTCGGCAACGTCGAGAACCTGGGACTGGAGCAGACGCGCGTCAAGGTCGAAAAGACGCACATCGTCACCGACGACCTGTGCCGCACCGGCGAGCCCGGCGTCTACGCGATCGGCGACGTGGCCGGCGCCCCATGGCTTGCCCACAAGGCCAGCCACGAAGCCGTGCTGTGCGTCGAGGCCATCGCCGGCCTGCCCGTGCACGCCATCGATCCGCTGCGCATTCCCGCCTGCACGTATTCCTACCCGCAGGTCGCCAGCATCGGCATGACCGAAGCCCGCGCGCGCGAACACGCCAGCAAGACAGGCGGCGAAATCCGAGTTGGAAAATTCACCTTCGCCGGCAACGGCAAGGCGATCGCCATGGGCGAGGACCAGGGCCTGGTCAAGACGGTGTTCGACGCCAAGTCAGGCGAACTGCTGGGCGCGCACATCATCCACCCCGAGGCGTCCGAGCTGATCACCGGCTATGGCGTGGCGGCATCGTTGGAAGCGACCGAAGAAGACCTGATGCACACCGTGTTCGCCCACCCGACGCTGTCGGAAACGCTGCACGAATCGGTGCTGGCGGCGTTCGGACGAGCGCTGCACGCGTAGCAGTTGTCCACAGGTGTCAGACACCCTAGCGCCACCGCGCCATCCTGACGAGCATCTCCCCAGGGTGTCAGACACCTGCGCGCATCAAATCCGACCCGCGTAAAAATCCAGGAAGCACGCGATGCGCCGCGACAGCTGCGTATTGCGGTGATACACCGCGTGCATCGGCTGCAGGTGATCGGTGTATTCGCTTTCCAGCACCTTCACCAGCCGCCCGGCCTCGATATCCTCGCGCACGACGAAGTCCGACAGGCACGCGATGCCGACGCCGCGCAGCGCCAGTTGCCGCTGCGTTTCGCCGCTGGACGTTGCAAGCGTCGGCGTCGCCTGAAAGCTGGAACCGCCGGCATGGCGCAACGGCCACAGGTTCAGGCTTTCCGGTTGCGTGAAACCCAGCAATTCGTGATCCGCCAGATCCTCCACGGTGCGCGGCGCGCCACGCCGCGCGATGTAATCGGGGCTGGCCATCATCCAGCGCGGCGACGGCCGCAGCGCGCGCGCGTGCAGCGTGGAATCGGTCAGCGGCCCCATGCGCAGCGCAACGTCGGTGCGATGCTCCATCAGGTCCACGATGCGGTCGTTGCTGGTGAGTTCCAGCGAGATCTCCGGATACGCGCGCCGAAACTCCGCGACGTGAGGCACCACGCAATGCAGCATCACCGGCACCGACGCGTCAACGCGCAGACGCCCCGCAGGCCGCTGATGCACCATGCGCATGCACTCCTCGGCCTCTTCAAGCGCCGCCACGATCTGCCGCGCCTTCGGCAGAAAATGCCGCCCCTCTTCGGTCAGCTCCATGCGGCGCGTGGTCCGGTTCAGCAGCGTGACGCCCAAGTCTTCCTCCAGCCGCTGCAAGCCCCGGCTGACGCCGGATGCAGTCTGGCCGAGCATTTCGGCGGCGGCGCTGAGGGAGCCGGCGTCGACCACGCCGAGGAAGAGGCGCAAGGCTTCGGAGTTCAGGGACATTTATTGCGCTCCGGTTGGGGGTCGCTGAATTTTATCGGCACGATCACCGAAACCCACGCGCTTAACGAGTGCAGTTCGCGACTGCCAGCCGCTCAGCACAAAAGAAAAAAACGGCGCCCAAAGCGCCGCTTTTTTCATCAATCCGCCATCAACCGATCAGCGCTTGCCCTTCAGCTTGAGCTGCGACAGGTCGCGCACCGCGCCGCGGTCGGCCGACGTGGCCAGCGCCGCATACGCCTGCAGCGCCTGCGACACCACGCGTTCGCGGCCCACCGGCTCCCAGCCGTCGGCGCGCGCGTCCATGGCGGCGCGGCGGCGGGCCAGTTCGTCGTCGGAAACCGCCAGGTGCATCTTGCGGTTGGGGATGTCGATCTCGATCGTGTCGCCTTCTTCGACCAGACCGATCGCGCCGCCTTCGGCCGCTTCCGGCGAGGCGTGACCGATCACCAGGCCCGACGAGCCGCCCGAAAAGCGGCCATCGGTGAAGAGCGCGCAGGTCTTGCCCAGGCCCTTGGACTTCAGGTAGGACGTGGGATACAGCATCTCTTGCATGCCGGGGCCGCCCTTGGGGCCTTCGTAGCGGATCACCACCACGTCGCCCGCCACAACCTTGTCGCCCAGGATGCCTTCCACGGCGTCGTCCTGGCTTTCGAAAACGCGCGCGCGGCCGGTGAAGACCCACTGGGACTCGTCCACGCCGGCCGTCTTGACGATGCAACCCTTTTCAGCGAGGTTGCCGTACAGCACGGCCAGGCCGCCGTCCTTGGAATAGGCGCTTTCCTTGCTGCGGATGCAGCCCGTCTTGCGGTCGGTGTCCAGCGTCAGGAACGTGGCGTCCTGGCTGAAGGCGACCGTGGTCGGGATGCCACCGGGGGCTGCGCGATAAAACTTTTTGGCTTCTTCGCTTGCGCTGCCGGCCACGTCCCATTGCTGGATGGCGTTGCCCAGCGTGCCGCTATGCACGTTGCCGCAGGACAGGTCCAGCAGGTCGGCGCGCGCCAGTTCACCCAGGATGCCCAGGATGCCGCCGGCGCGGTGCACGTCTTCGATGTGGTACTTGTCGGTAGCGGGCGCCGCCTTGCACAGGCACGGCACCTTGCGCGAGATGCGGTCGATGTCGGCCATGGTGAAGTCCACACCGGCTTCCTGCGCCGCAGCCAGCAAGTGCAGCACGGTGTTGGTCGACCCGCCCATCGCCACGTCCAGCGCCATCGCGTTCTGGAACGCGCTCTTGGTGGCGATGCTGCGCGGCAGGACGGATTCGTCGTCTTCGACGTAGTAGCGGCGGCACAGGTCCACGACCAGGCGGCCCGCTTGTTCAAACAGGCCCTTGCGCCAGGCGTGCGTGGCGACAATGGTGCCGTTGCCGGGCAAAGCCAGACCGATGGCTTCGGTCAGGCAGTTCATCGAGTTGGCCGTGAACATGCCGGAACAGGAGCCGCAGGTCGGGCAGGCGCTACGTTCGATTTCGGCAACCTCGGCATCCGACACCTTGGGGTCGGCGGCCTTGATCATGGCGTCGACCAGGTCGATCTTGGCGATGACAGTGCCGTCGGTGGGCGACTTGACCTTGCCCGCTTCCATCGGACCGCCCGACACGAACACGACCGGGATGTTCAGGCGCATGGCGGCCATCAGCATCCCCGGGGTGATCTTGTCGCAGTTGGAGATGCAGACCATGGCGTCGGCGCAGTGCGCGTTGACCATGTATTCCACCGAGTCCGCGATGAGTTCGCGCGACGGCAGCGAATACAGCATGCCGCCGTGACCCATGGCGATGCCGTCGTCCACGGCGATGGTGTTGAATTCCTTGGCGACGCCGCCGGCGGCTTCGATTTCCTTGGCCACCAGCGCGCCCAGGTCGCGCAGGTGCACGTGGCCCGGAACGAACTGCGTGAACGAGTTCACCACGGCGATGATCGGCTTGCCGAAGTCGCCATCCTTCATGCCGGTGGCGCGCCACAAGGCGCGGGCGCCGGCCATGTTGCGGCCGTGGGTCGAGGTGCGGGAACGGTAGTGCGGCATGATCTGTCTCAGGCTGTAGCTGTTAGCGTGGGCGGCAAAACGGTAAATAATACGCTGGTTCCGCGCCCGGCCGCCCCGCGACCGTGCTGAAACGGACACGCGGCCGTCAGGCGAACGTCAGGCGGCCCCCACGCCCCGCGCCGCGAATGCGCTGGGTGACTCGCCCAGCGCCTTGCGGAACATGGCCGCAAATGCGCTGGGGCTTTCGTACCCCAGGTCCAGCGCCACATCCAGCACACGATCGCCCCGCGCCAGCCGCTCCATCGCCGCCAAGAGCCGTGCCTGCTGGCGCCAGCGCCCGAACGTCATGCCCGTATGGCGCACAAAAAGCCGGTGCACCGTCTTGGGATCCACGCTCAACGCCCGCGCCCAGTCCGCAGCCCCGTCCTGACGCTCCGGATTCCGCACGATGGCGCGGCAGATGCGCGCAAGACGCGGTTCCGACGGCTGCGGCAGATGCAGCGGCAGCGCGGGTTCCTGGCGCAGCTCGTCCAGCAGCAGCATCATCAGCCGCCCATCGCGCGTATCCGGCGCCCAGTCCAGTGGCACCTCGGCCGCGGCCGCCATCAGCTCGCGCAGCAAGGGCGACACGGACAACACGCAGCATTGCGCCGGCAAGTGCGTCGCAGCGCCCGGCTCGACAAAAACGGTGCGCATGCGCGGTTCGCCGCTCATGCGGATGCCGTGCGACACCCACGCCGGCACCCAGACGCCGCGCGTCGGCGGCACCACCCAGATGCCCGCGTCCGTATCCACCACCATCACGCCCGACATCGCATACACCAGTTGCCCGCGCCGATGGCGGTGGCGTTTGACGCGGTGACCGTCCGGATAGTCCACGGCCAGCCCCGCCACCGGACGGCGCGAGGATTCGTAGGGATAGAGGTCGGGTTCGGCCACCATGGGAGCCTTGCGGGACGCCGTCATGGCGTTCGCCCCCCCAACGCCAGCAGCGCGTCCTGCAGATGCCGCAGTCCGCGGCTGAGCGGTTTGTCGCGCCGCAGGACGATCGCCAGATCGCGCGACAGGCGCGGCGTCAGCGAGCGCACTTCGAGCGCCTCGCGCCTTCCCGCGCCCGATACCGCGAGCCGGGGCAATACCGCGCAGCCGAGTCCCGCGCCCACGATTTCCTTCATCGCCTCCGTGCTGCCCAATTCCATGATCGGCTTGGCCGCCACGCCCGCCGCCTCGAACCAGTCGTCCACCAACCGCCGCGTGCGTGCGCCCGGCTCGAACAGCACCAGCGGCAGCCGCGCCAGCGACTGAGGCGTCACCACCTCGGGAATGGCGGCCGCATCGCGCGACGGAAAGATCGCCACGAACTCGTCCTCCATCACCGGCGTCGCCTGGAACATGCGACCCGGCGCCGGCAGCGTGATCAGCACGATATCCAACGTATTGGCCTCCAGCCCGCGCAGCATGTCCGCCGTATTGCCCGTGCTGGCCACGATATCCAGCGCCGGAAACCGCTGCCGCAGATCCGCCAGCACCGGCGGTAGCAGATAGGTGCACGCCGTGGCGCCCGTGCCAAGCCGGATCCGCCCCGAGACCTGCGATGCGTGCGACGACATCGCCTGCTCGGCCTGCGCCACCGCGCCGTCGATCACGCGGATGTGGGCCAGCAATTCCCGCCCCGCTGCCGTCGGTCCCGCGCGCCGCCCGACGCGCTCCACCAGCTTCAATCCAAAACGCCGCTCCAGTTGGCGGATCTGCAGGCTGACCGCGGGCTGCGTCACGCCCCCGCGCTCGGCGGCGGCGGAAAAACTGCCCAGTTCGATGACCTGCGCGAATGTGCGCAAGTGGTCCAGATTCAAGCCGCGCATGGCCATACCAAAGTTTTGCTTATAAAAATCATAATAGACCAAAGCTTTATTAATGGTTTGCGTTGGCTCACACTGGCGTTTTCGATTAGCCACCCCGGCCATTCCATGTCGCCTCATTCGCCCACCGTCCTCATCCGCGACAGCGCGGAAGCCGATCTGCCCGCCATCAAGACCATCTACGCACATCACGTGGAGCACGGCACCGCGTCCTTTGAGCTCGAGCCGCCCTCCATCGCCGAAATGCGCCAACGCCGCGCCGGCGTCCTCGAAAAAGAGATGCCCCACCTCGTCGCCGAGATCAACGGCGAAGTCGTCGGCTATGCCTACGTCACCGCCTACCGCCCGCGCCCCGCCTACCGGCACACCGTCGAAGACTCCGTCTACGTCAAGGCCGGCCGCGCCGGACTGGGCATCGGCGGCAAGCTGCTCGCCGCACTGGTCGAGCGCTGCACCGCCGCCGGCTGGCGCCAGATGCTGGCCGTGGTCGGCGACAGCCGCAACGCTGCCTCGCTTGCCCTGCACGCCAGCCAAGGCTTTCACCCTGTCGGCACGCTGCGGTCCGTGGGACACAAGCACGGCGAATGGCGCGACACCGTCCTCATGCAGCGCAGCCTCGGCGAAGGCGACACCACGCCCCCGCAACGCCCGTGATCCGCCCCCGCGCCGTCATCTGCCTGGGTCTCACCCAGCTCGTCGGCTGGGGCGTCACCTTCTACCTCATCGGCGCCCTCGGCCCGGCCATGACAGCCGACCTGGGCTGGAGCACCGCCACGGTCTACGGCGGCTTCTCCGCCGCCATCGTCGTCATGGCCCTCGTCTCGCCCGCCGCCGGCGCCGCGGTGGACCGCTGGGGCGGACACCGCGTCATGCCCGCTGGCGCCGTCCTGTCCGCCCTGGGCTGCGCCCTGCTCGCCATCACCCATTCGCACGCGCTCTACTTCGCCGCCTGGGCCGCGCTCGGCGTCGGCATGCGCCTGTGCCTGTACGACGCCGCCTTCGCGGCGTTGGCCCGCGCCGCCGGCCCCGCCGCGCGCCGCCCCATGTCCCAGATCACCCTCTTCGGCGGCCTGGCGTCCACGGTCATGTGGCCCATCGGCCACTTCCTCGCCGAATGGCTGGGCTGGCGCGGCGCCGCCCTGGTCTACGCCGCGCTCGCGCTAGCCACCGTCCCCCTCTACCTGGCCCTGCCCCGCCGCCGCTACACCGCGTCCACCGACGGCGGCAAGGCCTCCACGGGCCTCACCCGCACCGCCGCCGAACGCCGCCTTGCTGGCATCCTGTACGCCGCCATCGCGATGCTGACCAACTTCCTGGCCGCCGGCAACGCCGCCCACCTCTTCTCGCTGCTGACCGGCCTTGGCCTGACCACCGCCGCCGCCGTCACCGTCGCCGCCTTATGGGGCATCGGCCAATTCGCTGCCCGACTGGGCGACGTCCTCGTCGGCGCCCGCCTGCATCCCCTGACGCTCAACCTGGCGGTAGGCCTGGCTCTCCCCCTGTGCTTTCTGCTCGCCCTCGTCCCCGGCGGCAACCTCTACGCCACCGCCGCCTACACCCTGCTCTATGGCGCCTGCAACGGACTCATGACCATCACCCGCGGCACGCTGCCGCTGGCGCTCTTCGACTTTCGCAGCTACGGCGCGCTGGTTGGATCGCTGCTGATCCCCAGCTTTCTACTCACCGCCGCCGCGCCGGTTGCGTATGCGTTTGTCATCGAGTGGCAGGGCGCGAAAGCAGCAATGATGGCGTCCGCAGCGCTAGCCGCGGCCATTGCGGTTGCGGCGGGGATGCTGAGATGGCGGTTTATCGGGCGGGTGAACGACGCAGCGAAGACCGTCGCGTCTGGCGTTGTGCCAGCGGCTCGGGATGGTGTTTGAGCGCTGGCGTTCTTGGGACGGTGTCAGACACCCAGGAGGCGGTGGCGCAAGATGGACGGGCGTTTCTGTAGGGTGTCAGACACCTCGAGTGGTTCTGGGCGGTGACAGACACCCAAACACACCGCAGCCACGCGCGAAGCGTCATCACCAAACGCAAGACACCGCGTAAGCCCCGCCAGGCCGCCCGCGCGGCCGTCGTGGGGCGGGCCCCGCAAGATGCTTCAAACAGCCCGACGCAGGCAAGAACCTCAAGAACCCGATTCGCCCCAGCGCCCGCCAAGCTGAAACCACCAGAGCCCGGCGTGTCGTCGGTCTGGGGCGCGCGGGGCGTGTAGATGCGCCCGAGGGAATCTGAAGGGAAGGCCGAAGGCCTGGACAAAGATGACGAAGGGGCAGTCCGGAGCGAAGGCTCCGGACCGCAATCGTAGCCCCGCGCGCGCCAGGCCGACGACGCGCCGGGCGTCTTAAGAACCAGCCCAGACCGCCGAAACAACGAGCGCCTCAAGAACCAACCCCATGGCACCAAAGCGGCCAAAACTTCAAACCACAAACCAATGCAAAACCATCAGCGCTTCCACCTTCCAAGCACCAGAAAATGATCAGCAGCTCACCCCTCAGCCGCCGAAGCCACCACCCACTTCTCCCACCCGATCTTCCTCAGCTTGCAAGCCGGACACTCCCCGCACCCATACCCCCAATCATGCCGAGCCCCCCGCTCCCCGAGATAACACGTATGGCTTTCCTCGACGATCGTCTCCACCAACGCATCCCCCCCGAGCGCATACGCCAACGCCCAGGTCTCAGACTTATCGATCCACATCAACGGCGTCTCAATCGTCACCCGTGACCCGAGCCCCAGCCCCAACGCCACCTGCTGCGCTTTGATCGTGTCATCCCGGCAATCCGGATAGCCGGAGAAATCCGTCTCGCACATCCCCCCCACCAACACATCCAGCTGACGCCGATACCCCAGCGCCGCCGCCAGCGTCAGAAACAGCAGATTGCGCCCCGGCACAAACGTGTTCGGCAAGCCATTCGCCTGCATTTCGATTGCCCGGTCGCTAGTCATGGCCGTATCGCCCACCTGCCCCAACACCTTCAGGTCCAGCAAATGGTCCTCGCCGAGACGCGCCGCCCAGTCCGGAAAATTGGCCCGGATCTCGCGCAGCACATTCAGCCGTGCCGACAGTTCGATGTGATGGCGCTGTCCGTAATCGAAAGCGACCGTCTCCACATGCGCGTAGCGATCCAGCGCCCAGGCGAGACAAGTGGTGGAATCCTGCCCGCCCGAAAACAGCACGAGCGCGCGACGTTGATGATTTTGCATAAAGGGGGCTTATGGAATGACGAAGGGATACCCCTCACTTTAACCGAGCAAACCGCCTCCCCCGTAAGGAACGCTGCGTAAAATCGACCGACCATTTTCAAGGTTTTCCCGCAACGCCCGCTTCGATTTAGTCCTCTTCCAACAGCCGTCAGACGGATCCCCGCACGATGAATGCCAAGCGCACGCAGTCCGATTCCGCAGAACCCTTGCGTCACGATATCCGGCTGTTAGGCCGGCTGTTAGGAGAAGTCATCGAAGAATGCGAAGGCAAGCGCGTCTTCGACACCATCGAGACCCTGCGCCGCACCGCCGTCAAATTCCGCCGCGAAGGCGACGACGCCGACAGCAAGCTGCTCGAACAGCGCGTCAAGCGCCTGCAAGGCAGCGACCCCAACTCCGTCGCCCGCGCCTTCAGCTACTTCCTGCATCTGGCCAACATCGCCGAAGATCGCGACCAGAACCGCCGCCAACGCGCCCGCGCCCTCACCGACGGCACGCCCGCGCGCGGCAGCCTGCGCGAAGCCATTCAGATTCTCGGCGGACAAGGCGTCGGCGTCGCGCGCATCCGCCGCCTGCTGGCCGAGGCCTGCGTCATGCCCGTCCTCACCGCGCACCCCACCGAAGTCCAGCGCAAGAGCACCCTCGACGTTCACCGCGAAATTTCCACCGCCCTCGCGCAACGCGAAGCCCAGCTCACGCCCGATGAGCTGGCCGAACTCGACACCGCCCTGCTCGGCCGCGTCGCCACCCTGTGGCAGACCCGCATGCTGCGCTACACCCGCCTGACCGTCGCCGACGAAATCGAAAACGCGCTCTCGTACTACCGCAGCACCTTCCTGCAGGTCATTCCACGCCTCTACGGCGACCTCTCCAAGCTGCTCAACCGCGAATCCGCCAAGCCCTTCGCCGCCCCGCCTCCTCCGCTCGAACCCTTCCTGCGCATGGGAAGCTGGATCGGCGGCGACCGCGACGGCAATCCCAACGTCGACGCCGCCACCCTGGAACGCGCCCTGCTGCGCCAGGCCACTGTCCTCTTCGAGCACTACCTGCAGGAAGTCCACGCCCTCGGCGCCGAACTGTCCATCACCACCCTGCTCATCGCCGTCAACCCCGAGCTGCTCGCGCTCGCCGAGCGCAGCGGCGACGACTCCCCGCACCGCCGCGACGAACCCTACCGGCGCGCCCTCGTCGGCATCTACGCCCGCCTGGCCGCCACCGCGCTGCGCCTGACCGGCCAGAACCTCGCCCGCCGCAGCACCGTCGCCGCGCCCGCCTACGACGCGCCCCAAGAGCTGACCGCCGACCTCGCCGTCATCGCCGCGTCGCTCGGCGCGCACCACGGCGCCCCGCTCGCCAAACTGCGCCTGTCCGGCCTGCAGCAGGCTGTCGAAGTCTTCGGCTTTCACCTCGCCACCGTCGACCTGCGCCAAAGCTCCGACGTCCACGAAGCCGCGCTCGCCGAACTCTTCTCGCGCGCCGGCGTCACGCACGATGGCAAGCCCCTGGACTACCTCGCGCTATCCGAAGAACAACGCGTCGACCTGCTGCGCGCTGAACTCGCGCAGGCGCGCCCGCTGGCATCGCCCTGGATCGCCTACTCCGAAGACACCACCCGCGAACTCGCCGTCCTGCGCGCCGCCGCCGCCGGCCGCGCCCGCTACGGCAAACAGGCCGTGCGCCAGACCATCGTCTCGCACACCGAAACGCTCAGCGACCTGCTCGAAGTCATGGTCCTGCAGAAAGAAGCCGGCCTCATCGCGCCCGCCGGCCAGGACATTCCCGCCGAAGACGGCCTCATGGTCGTGCCCCTCTTTGAAACCATCCCCGACTTGCAGCGCGGCGCCGACATCATGGCCGCCTGGCTCGACCTGCCCGAAGTCCGCCAGCGCGTGAAGCTTGCGCAGAATGGCGCGCAGGAAGTCATGCTGGGTTACTCCGACAGCAACAAGGACGGCGGCTTTCTGACGTCCAACTGGTCGCTCTACCAGGCCGAGCGCGCGCTCGTCGACGTCTTTTCCACCCGCAACGTCCGCCTGCGCCTCTTTCACGGCCGCGGCGGCTCCGTCGGACGCGGCGGCGGCTCCAGCTTCGATGCCATCCTCGCCCAGCCCCCCGGCACCGTTGCCGGCCAGATCCGGCTGACCGAACAGGGCGAAGTCATCCAGAGCAAATACAAGGACGCAGAAGTCGGCCGCTGGCACCTTGAACTGCTCATCGCCGCCACCCTCGAATCCAGCCTCGCCCCGCGCGCCGAAGCCACCAGCGCCGAAGACGCCCACATGGCTCACCACGGCCCCGCCATGTCCTTCATGTCCGACACCGCGCAACGCACCTACCGCGGCCTCGTCTACGACACGCCCGGCTTCGCCGAGTACTTCTTCGCCGCCACCCCCATCAGCGAAATCGCCGGCCTGAACATCGGCTCACGCCCCGCCTCCCGCAAGAAAGGCCAGCGCATCGAAGACCTGCGCGCCATCCCGTGGGGCTTCTCGTGGGCCCAATGCCGCCTCATGCTCACCGGTTGGTACGGCATGGGTTCCGCCATCGAGGCCTACCTCGAATCCGGCGCCCCCGACGCCCCCCGCTCACGCCGAGGCCGCCTTGCACAACTGCGCGAAATGGCGCGCGACTGGCCCGCCTTCCGCACGTTGCTTTCCAACATGGAAATGGTGCTGGCCAAATCCGATCTGGCGATCGCGGCCCGCTACGCCCAGCTCGTCCCCCAACGCGCTTTGCGCGAGCGCATCTTCGGCGCCATCAGCGCCGAACACGGCCGCACCGTCGCGATGCTCAAGCTGCTGACGCAACGCGAACTGCTCGCCGATAACCCCACGTTGCAGATCGCGCTGCGCGAGCGCTTCGCCTATATCGACCCGCTCAACTATTTGCAGATCGACCTCATCCGCCGGCATCGCGCGGCGCAGAAGAACCCGAGTGCGGAGATCGACAAGCGGGTGCAGCGCGCGATCCATCTGACGATCAACGGGATCGCGGCGGGGCTGCGGAATTCGGGGTAAGGCCTCTGCCGTGAACACGAACCGTTGGGTGTCGCTGGCGCCGCCAGCATCGCAGCTTGCGGCCGGTGTCAGACACCCAGCCACGTCGCGGCAAACTCAGACGACAGTGCGTAAGGGTGTCAGACACCTGAGAGCATCTGCATCTAGGCCGCCGTCAGACACCAGGAAGACTGCGCCAGCGCGAAGCGTCACGCCACCGACGCAAGACACCGCGTAAGCCCCGCCAGGCCGCCCGCGCGGCCTACGCGGGGCGGGCTCCGCAAGACGCTTCAAACCCGCGCAAGCGCAGGCAAGAACCTCAAGAACCCCGCCAGCCCCAGCGCCCGACAAGCTCAAGCCGCCGGAGCCCGGCGTGGCGGCGGCCT
>Ga0213829_1000131_pt1 | contig 97116 bp, 104 predicted proteins | sample MC6MC0896MG_FD_180665 | JGI IMG/M metagenome (GOLD analysis project Ga0213829, IMG submission 180665) | Enriched soil aggregate microbial communities from Iowa State University, Ames, United States - MC6-MC0896-MG | ecosystem: Environmental > Terrestrial > Soil > Unclassified | place: USA: Iowa... | reverse complement strand
CAGCTCGACCCCGCCCGCGGAAAGCGTCCGCCCGTAGTGGAAATCAACGGCTTTACTTTATTTCATTGTAAAAGAAAAAAGACTGTAGGCAAACTCTCAAATTTTTTGAGTTTGTCTACAGTCTGAGAGCTGCATTTCATGAAGAAATGCAGCTCTTTATTTATTACTGTTGAGCAGATAAAAATTCTGTTACTTGCTGAGGTGTTTTTGCATTGGCACTGTGTAAGTGAGCAAGCTTTTCACCATTTTTGAAAATTAATAAACTTGGGATGCCCATAACATCATATTTGTCTGCAATTTCTGGAAGCTCGTCGCGGTTTAGTTCATACCAATCATATTGGTTATATTCTTCAATGATTGGGTCGATGAACATGTTCATGCGTGTGCAATCCGGGCACCAGCCAGCGTAAAATTTCACTAGTACTTTCTGATCGCCAGTGATTAATTCATTAAATTGTTCTGCAGTAGTAATTGTTTTCATTTGGTATTCACTCTCCTTGCTTACCATTCTACACATTTTTTCCGCAACCTGAAAGTTTTCTGTTTGGCTATATCGATAGCTACTTATTGTTTACTTTTAGCTCGTAAACAACAAAAAAAGATGTATATTGCTGAAATAATTCTTGAAAAAAGATTGCTAAATTAGACAAAATAATCTACACTAAAAACAGAAAAGTAGTTTTATCTTCATTCAATGGAAATGTTTTGGAACGGAGATAAACCTTAGTTGCACTTGGTTGAATGCAGTAAATTTCATTTAATAGAGGGGCAAAAATCAACTAAGGTGCACTAGATATTTTTTTGACCAAAAAATGAATGGCTATTCATTCAATGGAAGAATAAGGGGGAAATGCTTGTGACTTATAACATTAAAAAAGCAGCTGTTCTAGGTTCTGGGGTGATGGGCTCTGGAATTGCAGCACATTTAGCTAATATCGGTATACCAACATTACTATTAGATATTGCACCGAAGGAACTAACGCACGAGGAAGAAGCAAAAGGTCTTTCTTTAGAGCACCCAGCTGTAAGAAATCGTATTGTAAACGGAGCTTTGCAAAAGTTATTAAAGCAAAAGCCAGCACCACTTACTTCTAAGAAAAATTTATCACTACTAACGGTTGGCAACTTTGAGGATGATCTAGGGAAACTAAAAGACGTAGATTGGATTATCGAAGTTGTCGTAGAAAATTTACCAATAAAACAAAATCTTTATGAAAAAATCGATGCGGTTCGTAAGCCTGGAACAATTATTAGTTCAAACACATCTGGGATTAGTATTAATGCTATGGCAGAAGGACGTTCAGAAGATTTTAAAAGGCATTTCCTAGGAACACATTTTTTCAACCCTCCTCGTTATTTAAAATTACTAGAGGTGATTCCAGCCCATACAACTGCACCTGAAGTGGTTAACTTTATGAAGACATTTGGGGAAGATGTGCTTGGTAAGGGTGTCGTGCTTGCAAAGGATACACCAAACTTTATCGCTAATCGCATTGGTACTTATGGGTTACTGATAACTTTACAGGAGATGTTAAAAGGTGGTTATTCAGTTGGCGAAGTAGATTCTGTGACGGGTCCACTTATTGGGCGTCCTAAATCGGCAACTTTCCGTACGCTAGATGTTGTTGGCTTAGATACATTTATTCATGTAGCTAAAAATGTCTACGATCAAACAACAGGTGAGGAGCAGCAGGTGTTTGCTGTCCCAGAATTTTTGCAAAAGATGGTCACGAACGGTTGGTTAGGTGCAAAATCAGGCCAAGGCTTCTTCCTAAAGCAAGGAAAAGAGATCCATGAGATTGATCCAACAACTTTGGCATATAGTCCTGTGAAAAAATTAAAGACACCTTCTATTGAAATGGCGAAACAAACTCGTGGGTTGGCAAATAAAGTGAAGGCTTTAACATATGCAAAAGATCGTACTGGAGAGTTGTTATGGGGAATTTTTGCTCCAACATTAATTTATTCTGCTCAGCTATACGGAAAAATTGCAGATGATATTGTGGCTATTGATAATGCGATGAAATGGGGCTTCGGCTGGCAACAAGGGCCATTTGAAATTTGGGATGCTCTTGGTGTGAAAGAAGCTGTAGCAAAAATGGAGACAGAGGGTCGAGAAGTACCTGCCTTTGTAAAAGAGATGTTAGCAAATGGCTTTGAAACGTTCTATTCAGACATAGAAGGTGATTTGGCTTACTTTAATGGTTCACAATATGTCAAAGTGCCAATTAATGATAAGGAAATTGATTTAAAACGATATAAGAAAAAGCACGGTGTGATTAAGTCAAACACAGGTGCTAGCTTAATAGATTTAGGTGATGGTATTGCATTATTAGAATTCCATTCGCAGTCGAATGCTATTGGCTTAGATATTATTCAAATGATTAACTTTGCAATCGACGAGGTAGAGACTAATTATAAGGGCTTAGTTATAGGAAACCAGGGGAAAAACTTCTGTGTTGGCGCAAATCTAGGAATGATTTTAGTAGAAGCACAGGATGATAATATCTTTGAGCTAGATTTCGTGATTAAGGCTTTCCAAGATGCGATGCAAAAAATAAAATATTCACGTAAACCAGTTGTGGCAGCACCGTTTGCAATGACATTAGGTGGCGGTGCAGAGGTTTGCTTACCTGCAGCGCATATCCAAGCAACGATGGAAACATATATGGGCTTAGTGGAAGTAGGCGTTGGGTTAATTCCAGGCGGTGGGGGTAATAAAGCGCTTTATCAAAAATTCCTAAAGGGTCTACCAAATGGTGTAGAGGTGGACTATCAACATATTGCTAATAAAGTATTTGAAACAATAGCGATGGCGAAGGTTTCAACATCTGGTGAGGAAGCTCATGAAAACAACTTCTTAAACTTCGCAGATGGTGTCTCTGTTAACCCAGATCATCAATTATATGACGCGAAGCAAGCGGCATTAGCACTTTACGAAGCAGGCTATCAACCACCTGTACCGACAAAAGTTCCTGTGGTTGGTGCATCAGGCTACGGTACATTACTCATTGGTGCGCAAGGTATGTATGAATCAGGCTTTATCAGTGAACATGATTTAAAAATTGCTAAAAAATTAGCTTATGTTATTGCGGGTGGTAAGGTTCCGTACGGCACATTAGTCGACGAACAGTATCTATTAAACTTAGAGCGTGAGGCATTCCTTAGCCTTGTTGCTGATCCGTTTTCACAGCAAAGAATGCAGCACATGTTGTTAAAAGGGAAACCACTTCGTAACTAATGGACGAAATAGACAAATCTTGCACATGAAACAAAGGGGGATTATACGATGCGTGAAGCCGTTATTGTAGCAGGAGCACGAACTCCAATTGGAAAAGCAAAAAAAGGTTCTTTAGCAACAGTAAGACCAGATGATTTTGGTGCTGTCGTTGTGAAAGAAACGTTAAAAAGAGCGGGCTATGAGGGACCGGTTGATGATTTAATCTTGGGCTGTGCTATGCCAGAAGCGGAACAAGGGATGAATGTAGCACGCAGTATTGGCGCACTTGCTGGATTACCAGATACGACTCCTGCTCTAACGATTAATAGATTTTGTTCTTCAGGTTTACAGGCGATTGCCTATGCAGCTGAGCGAATCATGCTAGGACATTCAAAGGCCATACTTGCTGGTGGTGTAGAGTCAATGAGTATGGTGCCAATGGTGGGGAACACACCTCGCTTAAATCCAACGTTAGCTGAAACAGCTCCACAATATTATATGGGTATGGGACATACAGCTGAAGAAGTAGCTCGCCAGTATACTGTTAGTCGAGAAGATCAAGATGCTTTTGCGGTTCGTTCACATGCGCTTGCTGAAAAGGCAATTAAAGAAGGTAAATTCAATGATGAGATTGTACCAATCGAAGTGGAACAACATTACGTTGATGATAACAATAAGCCGCAGGTTAAAAAAATTACTTTCAGTATGGATGAAGGTGTCCGCCCAGGTACATCTGTGGAAGGTTTAGCAAAGCTTCGTCCAGCTTTCCATGTGAAGGGGAGTGTAACAGCGGGTAACGCTTCTCAAACTTCGGATGGTGCAGCAGCTGTATTAGTGATGGATCGGGAGGAGGCTGTCAAGCAAGGGTTGACACCAATGGCAAAATTCCTAGGCTTTGCAGTGGGTGGTGTACCGCCTGAAGTAATGGGGATTGGTCCGATTGTGGCGGTACCAAAAGCGCTAGAAATTGCAGGTTTATCAATAGATGATATTGATCTATGGGAAATCAATGAAGCATTTGCTTCACAATCCTTACAGGTGGTCCGTCATTTAGGCATCGATCAAGATAAAGTCAATGTGAATGGTGGAGCTATTGCATTAGGACATCCACTTGGTGCAACGGGTGCAATTTTAACATTAAAGCTTATTCATGAATTAAAGCGTCAAGGTAAGAAATATGGCGTAGTAACAATGTGTATTGGCGGCGGCATGGGGGCTGCTGGAGTATTTGAAATTCTATAATTTTTCGCTAGATCAGCTTGAGGTGTACTGTTTACGGTTGCCTCCGAACATTGTATACTTCAGGCTTTTCTATATATGTTTGTTGTAGTTCACAACTGTTTTGTGTACCAAAATTGGCGTTAAGAACCTTCTCTATAGAGAAGAAGAACATGCTGAATCAAGATAAAGCCTCCGGCCAGGAAGAGGCATTATTGATGAGGGGATTAAACTATCAAAATAGATATATTGGGAGGAATTAATATGACTGAAAAAACAACGGATTTCATTAAAGGCGGCGGATTTCTAATTGAAGATGTGGAATTAGATCGTGTGTTTACACCTGAAGATTTCACTGACGAGCACAAAATGATTGCTAAAACAACAGAAGAATATGTAGCGAATGAAGTGTTACCTGTAGTTGAAAATTTAGAACATCATGAATTTGAGCATTCAGTACGTCTCCTTAAAAGTGCTGGTGAATTAGGTTTACTTGGAGCAGATGTGCCGGAAGAATACGAAGGACTTGGCTTAGACAAAGTTTCTTCAGCGTTAATTGCTGAAAAAATGTCTGTAGCAGGTGGTTTCTCCATCACTCATGGTGCGCATGTAGGTATTGGCTCTTTACCAATCGTACTATTCGGTAACGAAGATCAAAAGAAAAAATATTTACCTAAGCTTGCTTCAGGCGAATTAATTGCTGCTTATGCATTAACAGAACCAGGTTCAGGCTCAGATGCTTTAGGGGCAAAAACAACTGCGAAACTAAATGATGCAGGTACACATTATATATTAAATGGTGAAAAGCAATGGATTACCAATGCAGGCTTTGCAGATGTGTTTGTCGTTTACGCTAAAATTGATGGCGATAAATTCTCTGCATTTATTGTGGAGCGTGCATTCAATGGTGTTTCAGTTGGGCCTGAAGAAAAGAAAATGGGAATTAAATCTTCGTCCACTCGTACACTAGTGTTAGAAGATGCGGAAGTACCTGTAGAAAATCTATTAGGTGAAATCGGTCGTGGGCATGTCATTGCCTTCAATATTTTAAATATTGGTCGTTATAAACTTGGGGTTGGTACAATTGGTGGATCAAAACGTGCATTAGAGTTAGCGATACAATATACAAACCAACGTCAGCAATTTAAAACAAAGCTTTCTGATTTCAACCTTACAAAAGAAAAATTATCAACGATGGCTTCTCAATTGTATGCATCAGAATCATTAAATTATCGTACGGTTGGTCTATTTGAAGATCGTTTAAGTCAACTGAGTCTTGAGGAGCAAAAGCAAGGAAAAGTAATTGCAGGTGCTATCGCTGAGTATGCAATTGAATGCTCAATTGCTAAAGTATTTGGATCAGAAACATTAGATTATATTGCAGATGAAGCGGTACAATTACACGGCGGCTATGGCTTCATGGCTGAATATGAGGTTGAGCGTATTTACCGCGATTCTCGTATTAATCGAATTTTTGAAGGCACAAATGAAATTAACCGTTTGATTGTACCAGGTACATTTATGAAGAAGGCACTAAAAGGAGAGCTGCCATTATTACAAGTGGCGCAAAATTTACAGCAAGAGCTTCTTATGTTATTGCCAGAGGATATCGGTACAGAGCCACTAGCTCAGGAAAAATACTTGGTGAAAAATGCGAAGAAGATTGCTGTATTAGCTGCAGGCTTAGCAGCCCAACGCTTTGGCGAGAAGCTTGATCAAGAGCAAGAAGTATTAGTGAATATTGCGAATATCGCTAACCAATTATTTGCATTGGAATCAGCTGTATTACGTACAGAAAAAGCAATTGCTCGTGATGGTGTTGAAAAAGCGCATCAAAAATTGCTATATACTCAAATCTTCTGCCAAGAAGCATTTGCTGAAATTGAGAAAGAAGCAAAAGATACAATTCTTGCATCAGCAGATGGTGATGCAGCACGTATGACTTTATCTGCATTACGTAAATTAACACGTAATAATCCATACAACCTAATTACGAAAAAACGTGAGGCATCTGTGAAATTAATTGAAGCAGAAAAATATATCGTTTAATCGTATGAAAAATGCTAGCTATCCGTGAGAGGGTAGCTAGTCTTTTTGTTGTTCCAGATAAAGTTTGAAAGTGACGGATAAAAATACGAAACTGATGGATAGACTTACGAAAATGAGCGAAGTTCCACCATTCCAAAGGATTATGATGGTATACTACAGAAAAAGACAGCAGAGGAGTATTTTAATGACGATTCAGTTTATCCATTATCCCAAATGTACAACATGTAAAAAAGCACAAAAGTGGTTAAATGATCATGATGTTTCCTATGAAGAGGTACACATCGTAGAGCAACCTCCCACAAAGGATGAAATAACAGCTTTATGGCAAGCAAGTGGACTGCCTTTGAAGAAGTTTTTTAACACGTCCGGCATGAAATATCGTGACCTTGGTTTGAAGGACAAGCTAGCGGATATGTCAGAGGAAGAACAGCTTGAGCTACTTGCTTCGGATGGTATGTTAATGAAACGTCCAATTGTAACGGATGGAAAAAAAGTAACTTTAGGGTTTAAAGAATCCGATTTTGAACAAGCTTGGATATAGCCGTTTTTATTCTTGTTTTTATAGGAGAAGTATGGCACACTGAAAGTGAATATATTACATAATTATGGAGGGGTTTTTTGCATGAGCACACCGAAAGACTTACGTTACTCTGAAGAGCATGAATGGGTAAAAGTAGAAGATGGAAAAGTACGTATTGGTATTACGCACTTCGCACAATCTGAATTAGGAGATATCGTTTTCGTTGAGCTTCCACAAGTTGGCGATGAAATCAAAACAGATGATCCATTCGGTAGCGTAGAATCAGTAAAAACTGTTTCTGAATTATATGCACCAATCTCAGGTACTGTAGTTGAAGTAAATGCAGATTTAGAAGATAGCCCAGAATTCGTTAATGAATCACCATATGAAAAAGCATGGATGATCGTCGTAGAACCTGCTGATGCATCAGAAATTGACAAACTGATGACAGCAGAACAATACGAAGAGATGACTGCAGAATAAGACAAGCCATAATCAAAAAACGTCGGAAACTACCGGCGTTTTTTATTATATAATGACTTATAAGTGGGTATGTCTAAATGGAGGTGGCGTAATGTTCGAGGGGAAATGCTTGATAGTAGAAGGACGCTCAGATAAGCTACAAATTGAGCCAATTTTAAGTGAGAATGTTACAATACTATGTACGAATGGTACAATTGGTGTGCATCAATTAGAGGAGTTACTCGATCCCTATGAGGGCTGCGAGCTATTCACTTTTTTCGATGCCGATACTTCAGGCGATAAGCTACGTGCATTAATGGACAGATATTATCCTGAAGCAGAGCATTTACGTACAATGCCAACCTATAAGGAAGTAGAAACAACACCGAGAAAAGTGTTAGCGACGATTTTACTGCGTGCACATTTCTCAATCCATAATGAATATATTTTGTAAGGTTGCGTGAAATAAATGGAAGAATGGTCAAAAGAGCAGTGGGAAACGGCATTACAGTCGGGAGAAAAAGCTGCATTTTATTTATATACACCTATGTGTGGCACGTGTGCAATAGCATCGAAAATGATGTCAATTGTAGAACAATTACTGCCTCAATTAAAATTGGGTAAAGCAAATATCAATTTTTTAGAACAAATTGCTTATGAGTATCAAATTGAAAGTGTCCCATGCTTACTTGTCTGTGATGACGGAAAAGTGACAGAAAAGATATATGCTTTTCAATCCGTACCTTTTTTGTACGAATTGTTAAAAAAATCAATTGACTGAACTTTATTAGCATGGTAAAGTAACAAATATATTACTAAAACATTAAATATATCGAACTCTTATGAAGAGCGGCGGAGGGAAGTGCCCTATGAAGCCCGGCAACCATCACATAGTGAAAAGGTGCCAAATCACCCAAAGATTTTTCTTTGAAAGATGAGAGAACGGTTTAACGTATGATACGTGACCCCTTCTACTTGTCTATAAGTGAAGGGGTTTTTTTATATAAGGAAAAGGAGTATTCGCTATGATACAGCTTCAAAATATAACGAAAAAATACAAAACAGCAAATGGCGAATTAACGGCAGTCAAAGACGTTAACCTTATTATTAATAAAGGTGAAATTTTTGGCATTATCGGCTATAGTGGCGCTGGTAAAAGTACGATGATTCGTTTACTGAATGGTTTAGAGAAACCGACAACAGGAACAGTGACGGTGAACAATCAAGAATTTTCATCGATAAAAGGGCAAAAGCTTCGAGCAGCCAGACAAAGAGTTAGTATGATTTTCCAACATTTCAACTTACTTTGGTCACGAACAGTTGCAGAAAATATTGCTTTCCCTTTAGAAATTGCAGGAGTATCAAAAACACAACGTGAGGCACGGGTAAAAGAATTGATAGCACTTGTAGGCTTAGAAGGGCGCGATAAAGCATACCCATCACAGCTGTCTGGTGGACAAAAGCAACGTGTAGGGATTGCGCGTGCATTAGCAAATAATCCAGAGGTTCTACTATGTGATGAGGCAACATCTGCACTGGATCCTGAAACGACGGATGCCATTCTCGATTTATTGGTTGATATTAACGAACGTTTAGGGTTAACGATTGTACTAATTACTCATGAAATGCATGTAATTCGCAAAATTTGTCATCGTGTAGCCGTGATGGAGGCTGGTGAAATTGTCGAGCGTGGAGAGGTATTGCAAGTTTTCCAAGCTCCACAAGCGGCCATTACCAAAAAATTTGTAGCACAAATTACAAATACAAAGGAAACACAGGATACAGTAGAACAAATCAAAGCAAATTACCCAACTGGACAACTTGTCAAATTGATTTTTGTTGGTGAAAAAACAGAACAGCCAGTTATTTCACATCTAGTGAAGCAATTCGATGTGGAAGTAAGCATTGTACACGGAAATATTTCACAAACGAAAAATGGTGCATATGGTACCCTCATTGTGCAAATTGACGGATCGAAAGCAAACGTGACTGAAGCCTTAAGCTATTTAAATACAGTGGAAGTACAAACGGAGGTGATTGCAGATGCTAACTAATCTCTTTCCGAATGTAGACTGGGACAAGATGTTGCAAGCTACGTATGAAACATTGTATATGACGGCTATTTCTACGGTTGTCACATTTATTCTTGGGTTAGTTATTGGGATCGTATTATTTTTAACAAGTCCGAATCAGTTATGGGCTAATAAACTTATCAATTTTTTAACGGGATCAATTGTTAATATTTTCCGTTCTATACCGTTTATCGTGTTAATTATTTTATTAATTCCATTTACTAAATTTTTACTCGATACAATCCGTGGGGCCAATGCTGCTTTACCTGCTTTAATTATCGGTGCGGCTCCATTCTATGCACGTATGGTATTAATTGCGTTACGTGAGATTGATAAAGGTGTCATTGAAGCAGCTCGTTCAATGGGGGCAAAAACATCCACAATTATTTGGAAAGTTCTAATCCCTGAATCATTACCAGCATTGATTTCTGGTATTACGGTTACGGCTGTAGCCCTTGTTGGTTATACAGCAATGGCTGGAATTATCGGTGCAGGTGGTCTTGGAAACTTAGCTTTCCTAGACGGTTTCCAACGAAATCGCCAAGATGTGACATTAATGGCAACTATTTTGATCTTAGTAGTCGTCTTTATCATTCAATGGATTGGTGATTTCATTACAGTGAAAATCGATAAACGCTAGCAATAATGAGGTTATTCCGGTTCTTACCGCTAACATATTTTCATCAAAATAAAGGGAGTGTCATAAATGAAGAAGTTATTAGCAGGGTTATTTTTATCAATACTTGTACTAGCTCTAGCAGCTTGCGGTACTGATAAAAAAGAGGATGCAAATTCAGCATCTGGTGATAAAACAGATAGTAAAGAAAATGTTACATTAAAAGTGGGGGCTTCTAATACACCACATGCAGTTATTCTGGAACAAGCAAAACCGATCTTAGCTAAGAAAGGTATTGATCTTAAAATCGAACCATATACAGACTATGTGCTACCAAACCAAGATTTAGAATCAAAAGAGTTGGATGCAAACTACTTCCAACATATTCCGTACCTAGAATTACAAATTAAAGACAATGGCTATGACTTCGTTAATGCTGGTGGTGTTCACATCGAACCAATCGGTATTTACTCTAAAAAATATAAATCTTTAGAAGAACTTCCTGAAGGTGCAACAATCTTACTTTCTAACTCAGTATCAGATCACGGTCGTATGCTGTCATTATTAGAAGCTAAGGGCTTAATTAAATTAAAAGATGGTATTGATAAAACAGCTGCAGAATTAAAGGATATTGAAGAAAACCCTAAAAACTTTAAATTCGATGCCAATACTGCTCCAGAAATGCTTGTACAAATGTACGAAAACGACGAAGGGGACGCAGTACTTATCAACTCTAACTTTGCTATTGATAATGGCTTAAATCCAATTGAAGATGCTATTTCTCTTGAAGACAAAGAATCTCCATATGTAAACATTATCGCAGTACGTGCTGGAGATGAATCAAGACCAGAAATTAAAACATTATTAGAAGTACTAAAATCTAAAGAAATCCAAGACTTCATCTTAGAAGAATGGAAAGGTGCAGTAGTACCAGTTAACTAATCCAAATAAAAGGGTACGTAAGTATTAAATACTTGCGTACCCTTTTTCTTTTGACCTCGTTTATCAGAATTATTTTTCTTTATCACATAGTATGAATTTTGGATTAAACTATAATAGTTTTTTCGTGACATTATTCTCTTCCAATAATTAAGTCTAGAAATTCTATAGTTATTTTTATTACTATTGTTATGTTGTTTATCTATTAAATAAATGATAGAAACTATTTAGATAGAGATACTATCAACAATATGGAGTGAACCTAATGAGTGATTTAATAATCGAACAGGACGTTATGCAGGAGCATGAAGTACGACGTTATTTTGAAATTTGGCGTGAAAGTGTTATTCGTTCCCGCCATACTATCACAGCAGTCTTTTTAAAAGAAGCTGATTCTACGCAATCAAAGCCAAATGAAAATAATCATCAAATTACTGCATTTTTACAATCTAAAATACGTAAGACAGACTTACTTTTTCAATTGTCAGATGGAAACCATTGGGGAATATTCTTTTTGCAAAGTAGTGATGTAGAGGCTAGAGCATTTCTAAAACGGATTTTTGCTATCTTAAAAGCTGAAAGGAAATTTCAACAGATAGCTTTGAAAGCCTCTATAACTGAAATAAGAAATAATACTGTCACCTTTGAAGATTTATTAGAGAAGAATAAGCAAGTCCTTACAGAGAATGGGCAAATATCATGGTCCGTAGTCGAAGTGCACGATTATGGTGTTCAGCCAACAGAATTGGTGAAAGTCAGTATTATTGAACAGAACGCCATTTTTAGACAAGTATTAGAGTCAACGCTTAACCAAATAGTCATTCCTCATTTTACTTTGGAGGTAAAAGTTTATGAGGACGGCTATAGCTTTTTACAATCGGACGGTTATAAAACAGGACATATGCATTTAATTGTTATGAATGATATTTTACCTCGTAAAAATGGTTTAGAGATTTTGCATATTTTGCGCCATATGCCAAATGAAAAGAAATTTATAATATATATGATGTCAGAACGGAACTCTGAAGGAGCGGCTCTTAATGCATATGAAGGCGGCGTTGATGAATATATCGTTAAGCCATTTAATTTACGTTTGCTAGAAGCAAAAATAAAAAGGACTTTTGCGAGGTTTTGGCTATGATCAAGCTGTCTATCACTTTTCTTTTTACAGTAATAGCCCTCTTACTAGTTGTACTTTTTACCTTTTTAATATATTTATTTGTTCAACGACAGCGTGAAAGTCGCTTTGAAAAAGTCAGGGATCGATATTTACTAAACTATTCTCAGCTCTGGTACGATTACTTATTTAACAATGCTCTATTTAGTATGGTCCTCGTACCTCGAGGAGCGGCTCAAGTGGAAGCCATTGAAAGAATTTTTTCATCCTATTTAAAAAATATAATAAGTGAAAATGTGGAACAGAAAATTAAGCAATTCGCCAATCAATACTTAAAAAAATTCTATGAAAAGGATTTATCTAGTAGACGATGGAGTATTCGAATGAATGCCCTCTATCGAATTGCAGACTTACAAATAGAGGAATTGCTACCTTCTTGTCAGGAATTTGAAAAAAACAAAATTTCGGATGAAGAACATTTCCAATTGTTAAAGATATACTCCCTTTTCCAACCAGATTTATTTATGGAAAAGATAAAAAATCCCAATATCAATTACTCAGAAAGTGAATATAGGAGACTGTTTGTTTTATTAGAGGAAGACGTTTTTATTAGATTTTTTGATGATTTTAATTGCTGGCCAACCAATATTCAATTTGCAGTTATAGATACTGCTGCTGTAAAACGAAATATGCAGTACCTAGACGAATTAAAAAAATTATTAAGTCATGATGTGATGGAGATCAATATCAGAGCATTAAAAGGTCTTTACGAAATTGGTATTATTGATGAAATCGATCCCTTTATACCATTTGTAACTTCAGATATGTGGGAAGCAAGGTTGATGGTAGCCAAAATTTTTAAGCATGTACCACTTGCTTACACTTATAGTTACTTAGAGCAACTTCTTCAGGATGAGAATTGGTGGGTACGTTCCCAAGCCGCGAAGACGATTGTAGAAGATCGACATGGAATAGCTAAGTTACAGCAATTCATCGAATCCTCAAATGATCCATATGCAATTGAAATGGCACAGGAGATTGCAGCTAGAAAAGAGGGAAGTAAATGAAAATAATCGATTATTGCATGATGTTTTTTGGAGGCATCATTCTATTTTATATGCTTTTCGTTATTGTTTCATATTGTACAATGTTCATCATCGCCATGCTTGATTTAAGAAAACGTTATCGTTTAGATCCATCAGAGTATGATGATGCTCATATCGATGCTTTTTATTCAAAACCAGTGTCATTACTTGTCCCTGCTTACAATGAAGAAGTAGGGGTGGTAGATACAGTTTACTCATTACTGAATTTACGATATCCCCAAACAGAAATTATTATTATTAACGACGGCTCCACAGATCAAACACTTCAAACGGTTATTGAACATTTTCGAATGAAGCCAATCAATAAAATTGTCCAAACAAATATCCCTACAAAACAAATAAAGCAAATATACGAATCTGAAATCTATAAAAATTGTATTTTAGTTGATAAAGAAAACGGCGGTAAAGCAGATGCATTAAATGTAGGGATTAATGTATCTCAATATCCGTATTTTTGCTCCATAGATGGGGATTCCATTTTAGATGAGAAATCATTGCTTCGTGTGATGAAGCCGATTATTTTATCTGATGGTGAAGTCATTGCAGCTGGTGGTAATATTCGTATTGCAAATGGTGCAAAGATGCAATTTGGTTCTATTTATGAGACGCAATTACCAAGTAATTACTTAGTGATCATGCAAGTAATAGAGTACCTGCGGGCATTTTTGATGGGGAGAATAGCCTTAAGCAAATTTAATTTAGTTCTTATTATTTCAGGAGCATTTAGCGTCTTTTCTAAAAAGTGGGCTGTTGAAGCAGGGGGATATTCAACGAATATTATTGGTGAAGATATGGAACTTGTTGTAAATATTCACCGGCTTATTAAGGAGAAAAAAGAAAATAAGCGTATCGAATTTGTACCTGACCCGGTTTGCTGGACTGAGGCACCTCAAACATTGGGAGTGCTCCGAAATCAAAGAAGAAGGTGGCATCAAGGTTTATTTGAAAGCTTATGGAAGCATAAAAAAATGACCTTGAATCCTAGGTTTGGCTTGATTGGATTTATTTCATTCCCGTACTTTTGGCTAGTAGAATGTCTAGGCCCAGTTGTTGAGCTAGGCGGGTATATTTATATTGTCATAGCATTTTTCTTAGGAAAAATTTATTATGAAGTTGCTCTCATATTGCTATTACTATTTGTAATTTATGGCGTTATTTTTTCAATAGCGGCGATCTTGTTCGAATCTTGGAGTATGAATACTTATCCGAAAAAAAGAGAAATATTACGCATGATTCTTTTAGCGTTTACAGAAATTTTTTGGTATCGCCCGCTTACCTTATTTTGGCGCTGTGAAGGATTAGTTCGTTTTTTACGAAGAAAAAGTGATTGGGGAAATATGAAACGTGTCGGCATTGCTGAAAAGGAGAAAAATATATGAAACGAATCTATGTAGGGGTTATAGTCATATTGATTCTTATTCTTATCCCAATTGCATGGTGGTACTTGAAAGATGAAAAACAGCTAAATGTGGCGATTGTCGATAAAACGGTTCCGAATGAATCCTATCGAGAGCATTTAGGTGTGAATTGGTTTTTAAATCATTATAAATATAGGTTAAATGATCATCCATACGATGTAAAAAATGATTATTATGGCACCATCCCAAACGATACAACCAAAAGTGTCACTGAAAAGGACTTACCAAAGGAATATAGTGATATGGATGTCATTTATTTGGCAGATACGTATGGTGTTTACAAAGATGATTTAGAAAAAGAAAAGCGTTTAGGTGAACGTTCGGAAAAAATCGTTGGTGGACTTGACGCAAAAGAATGGCAGGCAATCGTAGAACGTTTAGCTAGTAAAAAGAAGAGTATGTTAATTGCGGAGTTCAATACTTTTGCATCGCCGACCTCAGAAGCTGTACGAAAAGAGGTACAGGATTATTTAGGCATCACTTGGTCAGGTTGGATTGGGCGTTATTTTGATGAACTTGATTATCATAAAAATTTAGAAATTCCGCAATGGGTTATAGATGAGTATGGCGACGATTGGTCCTATAAAGGTGGCGGCTTTTTATTATTTAATGAAATAACTAATAAGCTCCTTGTTTTAGAATTGGACAAGCATGTTCAAACAAAAGGTATTCAAGTGCAATTTACTGAAAAAGGGGAAAAATTCTTTCATTCCTCTGCAAGTGCTAAATACGATTATTGGTTTGATATTATTACGCCTAAATATGCCGATGATGTGCTTGCAAATTATAAATGGAATTTGACAAAAGAAGGTACAGATCTTTTACAAGAAAATGATATTCCTGAGCAATTTGCAGCAATTGTTGCACAAGATAAACGCTATACATCTAGTTATTATTTTGCAGGAGACTTCAATGATGTAGCTCGTGTTCCTACATTATATAAAATAAAAGGGTTACCAACTATCTATAAATACGCTGAGAAATATGCAGACAGTTCCTTTTATTGGTCCATTTACATACCAGTGATGGATAGAATATTTGAGACTTTTGAACACAAAAAGGTTCAAGAAACTGTCAACCATGAAAAATTGAACTATAATGCCCGTATTCAGGGGCAATCTTTTGAAGTGTTAAGAGATGGCAAATGGGAATCAATAGTCTTTAAGGGTGTCAATATTGGGATGGGGAAACCTGGTGCCTTCCCTGGGGAGGCCGCAATTACCGAAGAGGACTATTATCGGTGGTTCAATCAAATTGCGGATATGAATGCCAACACAATACGTGTTTATACTTTACACCCACCAGGTTTTTACAGGGCGCTTGCTAAATATAATGAAGAAAATCCAACTAAACCACTTTATGTTTTACACGGTGTTTGGATTAATGAAGAAGGGTTAGCTAATTCATTGGATGCCTATGATAAAGAGACCTTAGAAGATTTTCAAGCTGAAATGAAACGTATGGTAGATGTTATTCATGGAGATGTTTATGTGGCACCTCGACCAGGACATGCATCTGGCTTGTATGATGTCGATGTATCTAAATACGTGATAGGTTGGGTACTAGGAATCGAATGGTATCCACATATGGTTGTTGGGACCAATGAAAAACATGCTAATATCGGTCAATATAACGGTACATTTTTTAAAACGAAGGGCGCTACACCATTTGAGTACTGGTTAGCCGAGCAAATGGATTTGATTACAGTCTATGAAAAGAATAAATATAATTGGCTGCGCCCAATGAGTTTTACGAACTGGGTGACAACGGATATACTTGAACATCCATCAGAACCATCTGAGGAAGAGGATTTAGTCGGTGTCAATCCAAATGTTATTTATACAAAGGGAGAGATGAAAGTACCTGGTCAATTTGCCTCCTATCATGTGTATCCCTATTACCCTGATTTCTTTAATTTCGATAAGGACTATTTAAATTACGTCGATTTCCGAGGAAATAAAAATAGTTATGCAGGGTATTTGAAAGAGCTTCATGCAGCTCATAAGATGCCTGTTCTTATTGCAGAATTTGGCATCCCGGCATCACGTGGAAAAACCCATGATAATGTTTATGGCTGGAATCAAGGGCAAATGTCAGAACAGGCACAAGGGGAGACACTTCAACATTTATTTGAGGATGTTATGCATGAAGGGTTATTAGGAGGGCTTGTTTTTACATGGCAAGATGAGTGGTTTAAACGAACATGGAACACGATGGATTATGATGATCCGAATCGTAGACCATTTTGGTCCAACGCACAAACAAATGAGCAACAGTTTGGTTTACTTAGCTTTGATAGACTTAAAGTGAAAGTAGATGGCAGTACAAATGAATGGGAAGGACAGCAGTTATACGATACTTCACCAAATGATTCAACAGATTTTGCTGTAGATTATGATGAACGATATTTATACATGAAATTAAAAAGTGAGGCGTTAGAAAATACCTCCCCTCGCATTTTATTAGATGTTGTACCAGATCAAGGGAGTTCTTCAGCTACATCCATTAAAGATATGACGTTTTCAAATGGCATTGATTTTATAGTGGAACTCAATAAAAATGGAGACTCTAGAGTTTTAATTGATGAATACTACGACTTCTATGATTATTTTTACGGTCATCGTTTAAACTTAATCTCTCCAAGGATGTCTATTGTTGCTAAAAATAGTGGGAGGTTTGCACCGATATATTATGTGTTAAACAAGCGACTATTTTTACCTGAACAAAACATCACTACGGATTTTAGTTATTATGAAACAGGGAAATTACTTCAAGGAAATGCTAATCCAAAAGGACAAGATTATAACTCTCTTGTTGATTATACATGGACTGATGACAATGTCATCGAGCTTCGTATCCCTTGGTTATTAATTCAAGCCAAGGATCCTAGTCAGCGTGAGTTTATAGGTGATCTTTATAAAGATGGTGATACAGCTTCTATTAAAGTAGATAATATTTATGTTGGAGCATTATTTGTAGATAAGGAGAATAACGTTATTCAATCCTTACCAGTAGCTAATCATCATGTTCTACCACCGCTTTCGGCGTATACTTGGGAGACATGGAAAAGCCCAAAATATGAGGAGCGTTTAAAACAATCCTATTACATGTTACAAGATCTCTTTAAAGCCTATTAAAAAAGAAATTAAGGTAGTTTTTCTACCTTAATTTTTTTATTCTCATCCCCTCAAGTATCGATGAAAGTCGAAGCTTGAGGGGGTTTTTTTATAGGGATTTTCGGAAAATGAAAAATGTTAATTTTCTAATTATTAACATTCTTCAGTATTGCTTTTTATTTTTTTCATTTACAGTTAATAAGTGACTCTGAATTTATTTGCTAAATACTACTACATTTATTGCACTATTTTCATTAGAAATTTTTTTAAATAGGTGTTTTATAGTGATTGCAGAGATTGTTTAGAAATTGTTTAGTTGCAATTAGTACTATATAAATGTTGGAAAAGTTTTTTTATGGAATTTGAATCTTTTTGATCTATTTTGACTAAAAAAATCATACGTATGTATGTGGAGATGAAAGGGGTATGTATAGAATGGTGATGAGAAGTGACCAATTGCTTTGCAGTATGCTCGCCATAAATAAGTATTGCGAATGAGAAGGTACTGAAAAAAATGGCGATGAAAATAAAATGAAAGTTTAGCTAAAGGAGTTATTTTTATGACGATAAAAACGAAATCATTGAGCTCAGCTTTATTAAATAAAATTCAAACAAAAAAAGCGACAATAGGGGTAATTGGTCTCGGCTATGTAGGGTTACCATTTGCTGTCGAAATTGTCCAGAGAGGTTTTCATGTTTTAGGCTTTGATAAAAATCAAGAAAAAATTGCACTGTTGCAAAACGGCGAAAGCTATATAGCTGATATCTCAAAAGAAAAAATACAGCAACTATTAGCGCATCATCAATTTGAAGCGACCTATGATTTTTCCAAACTTTCATTTGTAGATGTTGTCATCATTTGTGTTCCAACGCCTACAACTGTGGATGGCACTCCTAATATTTCTTATATAGAAGATGCAGCAAATGACATCGGGCAATATATAAAAGCAAATGCATTAGTCATTCTTGAAAGTACCACTTATCCTGGGACAACAGAGGAAATTGTTCAACCTATTTTGCAAAAAAATGGCTTTGTCATAGGTCAAGATTTATTTTTAGCTTATTCACCAGAGCGAGTGGATCCTGGTAATAGTAATTTTTCTGTTTCCAATACACCGAAAGTCGTTGGAGGTGTCACTTCAGCATGCTTGGAAGTGTCAAAGGCTTTTTATGAAACAGTCATTCATACCAATGTATGTACTGTAACAAGTCCGAAAGTTGCTGAAATGGAGAAACTGTTGGAAAATACGTTTCGCCAAATCAATATCGCCCTTGTGAATGAGTTAAGTCAGATTTGCTATAAAATGAACATTGATATATGGGAAGTCATAGATGCCGCATCGACAAAGCCTTATGGATTTATGCCATTTACACCAGGTCCAGGTGTGGGAGGACATTGTATCCCTGTCGACCCTAAGTATTTACTGTGGGCTGGTCAACAGCATGGTATCTCAGCATCATTAATTGAAGCGGCAGATAAAATTAATGATTCAATGCCCAATTTTGTTGTGGAGAGACTTGAACATTACTTACGTACGCAAAATATAAAACTGAGCCAGGCAAAAATAGTTGTCATTGGTGTCACTTATAAGCCAGATATAAATGATTCACGAGAATCTCCCGCACTTCGTGTTATTCAACAACTACTAGATAGTCAGTGCGCACTACAGATTATCGATCCTTTTATTCAAACATTCCCTATAGAACAATCCCTTTTCAATACAGTTCCATTAACAGAAGAAATTATCCAAAATGCTGATGCGGTATTAATTTTAACAAATCATTCAAAAATTGATTATTCATTAATTGATCAACAAGCTTCGTTAATTTTTGACACACGTAATACCCATTTTCTGTTTAAGAATAAAAATTATTACAAATTATAAGGAGAGTTCGTGGGACATGAAACAGCTAAAAATATGTGGGCTTCTAATCCTGATGTTCTTAGCAGGATGCCAATCCGCTCCACAAAAGACCATTCAACCTGTTGATTCTTCTATAGAGATTAAGGAATCCGATGGTACGATGAGTGATTCAATCAGCCATGCCGATATTATCGTGCCAAAAGTTGCTCTAACATTTAATGGTTTTGCGGATAATAAAACAATGGAGCTATTACTAGCAAAATTAGATGAATCTAATATGAAAGCAACCTTTTTCTTAGAGGGTCTACGTGTGGCACAAGAGCCGGAGCTTGTTCAAGACATTATAAAAAGAGGTCATGAGGTACAAAACGGTACATTGACATTCCCCGATGTATCAACTTTGAACTATGACCAAACCTATGAGGAGATTCTTTTAACGAATCAAATATTTGAGGAACATTTAGGATATACACCGAAATTTGTTCGAAGTCGTTCGGGTGATATTACAGATAATATGCGCTTAGCAGCTGCTGTGTTGGATATGAAAGCAGTAATCGGGTTATCTATTAATCCACTTGATAGAAAAATGCAAAATGCCGAAGAACTGATTGACTATATTGGCAAATATATTGATAGAGGCTCTATTATTCATCTCAACACTTACATTAATCCTGCCATTATAGATACAGTTCCTTTACTAGCTCAATTAGCAGAAGAACATGGATATAGTATTACTACTTTAAGCGATGTGTTAGATGAACGTTATTTAACAAAGTCTGTAGAAGAAATTGCTGGTCATGATGCAATCAGCCCTAATTTAAATTATGAAGATGTCAAACCAAATTTATATTATCGAAAAGAGACATCAAAGAAAGAAATTGCTATCACTTTTGATGATTGGGCACATGAAAAGCAAGTGAAGGATGTTTTGGATGTTTTGCAAAAATATAATATTAAAAGTACGTTTTTCTTAATCGGCAGTGGGGTGGAAAAGAATCCACAATTAGCAAAGTTGATTTTAGAGGAGGGGCATGAGGTAGCCAGTCACTCTTATTACCATTTAGATGTTACTAAGATGACGCCGGAGGAAATACAAGATGATTTGGTAAAGGCCCATAAAGCTCTTACCTATGCTTTACAGGAACCACCACTACTTTATTTTAGACCAGCACAAGGAATCATGGATGAGCGAACTGCCAAGGTCGTTACCGCTGCAGGAATTAAAACCATTGCCATGTATGACATAGCTTCTTTTGATTGGAATTTAGATTACAGTGCCCAAGACATTTATGAAAGGGTTGTATCTAGAGCTGCGCCTGGAAAAGTGATTGTTATGCACATCTTAGATGGTACTAAAACAGTAGAAGCACTTCCATTAATTATTGAAAAGCTACAACAAGATGGATATAGCTTTAGTAAAATGTCAACTTGGATTGAAGAAGATACAAATGGGGATGTGAATAAATGATGAAAACGAAAAAAGAGGTTTTAACTGTACCACGTTCAGATCGCCGGATTCTATCAAATATTCCTGATCCCGAAAATGTCCGAAACCTTGTAAATCGGCGAGGTGCTTCTTATCAGAAAGAGGAAATTGATCCGACTGATGTCAATGAAATTTATCGTCTCCAACAGTTAAGCTTACGCTATGAAACTCATTTTGAGGTCCAGATTAAGAGAGCAAGACGTAGAATAAGTTCAGACAAATACTATGCGGAAGATATTTCAGTAACCGGAATCCTTGTTTATTCTCAACATCCTCAACAATTATTAATGGATGAAATTTTAGCAATGAATTTTACGATTCCAGGTGGTGCAATGCCCGAGGGATATGAGGCAAAAGTAAAATTAAAGGCAAAAATAGTGCGGCATTTTACTAAAGAAGTAGATGGACAAATACGGTATTACTTTGCTTGTGAATTTCTTCAACCCTTAAATGACTATATGATAAAAAAACGGTGGGGCATGTCTATTTTTGTGGCCAGTTTATTCTTATTGGTCGTTTCTCTAATTGTTATGCTGATGAGAGCTGAAAGTGTTATTTATTTTAGGTTCAATAAATTTTTATATCTTTATAGCATCATCGCCGCAACGTTTCTATTAAGTAGATATATATTTGGTATTTTCTATAAAAATGTACCTATCAACCCTAATTATGAGCCTGGCGTATCCATTATTATCCCTGTGTTTAATGAGGAAGAATGGATACATCGCACGATTTCAAGCTGTATTAATCAATACTATCCTGTTGATAAATTAGAAGTGATTGTCGTGGATGATTGCTCTACAGATGAGACGGAGGAGAAAGCAAGGGGAATGATTGACCTTATTCATTATGAGGGAGAACGTTTTAAAACGACCGATCGTTTAAAATTTTCTAAGCTGCCTCAAAACGGTGGAAAACGGGAAGCGCTTGTAGCGGGCGTTCATCAAGCAAAACATGACTTAGTGGTTTTTGTGGATTCAGATAGTTTTTTAGAGCCCCATGCTATCCGCAATTTAGTACAGCCTTTCCAAGATCCCAAAATGGGTGGTGTGGCTGGTCGGACAGAGGTAGAAAATAAATTTACAAATGCCCTGACAAAATTACAAACAGTCCGTTATTATATTGCCTTTCGTATTATGAAAGCAGCTGAATCGTGGTTTGATACGGTTACTTGCTTATCGGGACCATTAGCTTGTTATCGAAAAGAGCTTATTTTAAAAAATGAAACAGCTTGGCTCAATCAAAAATTCCTTGGGCAGCCTGCTACATTTGGTGATGATCGTAGTATGACAAACTACATTTTGAAAACTCATCGAACAGGCTATCAAGATAATGCTATATGCTCTACAATTGTCCCTTCTAACACAAAAGTTTTTTTATCACAGCAAATGCGATGGAAACGTTCTTGGCTTCGAGAATCTTTACGAGCGTTTTTATTTATGTGGAAAAAAGAACCCTTCATGTTTCTTTTCTTCATCATAGGTTTAATCGTGCCCATTGCTGCACCAATTGTAGTCGTGTACAACTTAATCTATGTGCCGATGATGTACGGCATTTTTCCGACAACTTTTTTAATAGGTTTACTCTTAATGGCCATGCTGATGAGTTTGGCTCATTTATTCTTTAGAAAAAGTAAATTGTGGTTATTCGGGTTTATCTTCGTTCTTTATTATGAATTTATTTTGCTTTGGCAGATGCCAGTTGCCTGGGTTACATTTTGGAAATCAACATGGGGGACAAGGGAAACACCTCAAGATATTCTGGCAAAAGAAAAGAAAATGGAAAAGCAAAAATTACGAAAATCCCGATTTTCGATGTTGAAAATTAGAAAAATGGGTGAGAAGGAATGAATGAAAAAAATGTAATCTTTCAGCCGGCTAAAAAAAATAGACGGAAATTTATACGCTCGATAGTTCAATTAATTATTGTTGTCTTGTTAGCTATAATTTTAATAAAAGCCGTTTTTCTGACAGACAAGAGATTTGCCGAGGCGGTACCTTTAAACAATAAAGAGGGTTTTATTGCACTTTCCTATTTTGGTGTGAGTAGAAATGACTCCCCTAAATATGTGTCAAAAAAGAATTTAGAAGAACAATTAACGCTGCTTGAAAAACAGGGGTATCAAACCATTACACAAAAGGATATTTTAGATTTTTACCAAAAGAATAAACCTTTACCAGAAAAAGCGTTGTATTTATCATTTGAGGATGGACGCACAGATTCTAGTATTTTTGCTCAAAACATTATGGAAAAATTAAATTATAAGGCTACGATGTTTACGTATGCCAATAAAATGGATACCCACGATCAGAAATTTTTAAAACCAAAAGATTTAAAGTTAATGGAGAGAAGTGGTTATTGGGAATTAGGTTCTAATGGATATCGGCTAACTTATATTAATATTTTTAATGATAAAGGGCAGTCCTTAGGTGTCATCGATGAAAATAATATACCGAATAAAACAACGATCGAATACTATAACCACTATTTAATGGATTTTATTCGTAATCAATATATGATTCCAAGTGAAACTCGACAAGAGATGGACATTCGTATTAAGAAAGATTACAAGCTTATGCAGGATATCTATCAACAAGAGTTTGGTGAAGTACCAAAAGCCTATGCGATTATGCATGCAAACTCACTGTATAACAATATGGATCCACTGGTACAGAGTGTCAATGACAAGGAAATTAAAGATAAGTTTCTAATGCATTTTAATTTAGAATTGGGTGCTTATAATGATAAAGATAGCGATCTTTATAACTTAAATCGATTACAGGTTTCTCCCTATTGGTCAACCAATCATGTGATGATGAAAATCAGACAGGCTAGTAAACAAAACGTAGAATTTAAAATAGGGGATCCTGAATTAGCACAAAAATGGCGTACGATTAACGGGGCGGCAGAATTTGAAAATAATGAGATCACGTTAACATCAGCTCCATCTAGTGAAGGTAGAATTCTCTTAAAGGAGTCATTACCAGAACAATATAATGTTAACTTTACATTTAAAGGGAATGTTGTTGGACAGCAGGCGTTCTACGTAAATTATGATGATAAAACGAATAGCTATCTGCGGGTTGCCTTAATTGATAATGAGCTTGTAGTGAGTGAAAAATTACCTGCATCAGGCATAGTGGAGAAGGCACGTTTTCCATTAAATGAGATTAAGTGGAATGAAGAGGAGTATGCATTTAATAAAGCAACAGTATATACGTATCAAGATACACAAAAGGGATCACGGATTGCTGAAGAAGAGTATCCAAGAAACTTATCGGAAAATAGAGTATTTAACATTTTTGTAAATAAGGATAAAATAGAAATAGATGTAGATAATGTATTATCTGAGACTATTCATATGAATCCAAACCCTCAAGGATCACAAATAGGATTTGGGGCATTGTTTAGTCATAAAGATACGTCACATGAACAGTATGCAGATGATATTTACGATACATTAATTGAAGATATTTTAATTACAGATAGAAATGATCAAACCATTTTTACGAACCAATATACGAATTTTGAGAAGGTTAAGTATAAAAGTACAACATTGTTTAATCATGTTGTAGATTTCTTTATTGAAACCTTCTAAATCGGGGTGAAATTTGAAACAAGTGAAAAACTTTGTGTTGTTTATCTGTATAGCTTTACTATTTATCACTGCTTGCAGTAATAGTAAAGAACCACCAGCTATAGCAAAGGAAGAATTAAAGGATAAGGCCAAGCTCCGTTTGTCCATTTGGTTACCCGAATGGCAAAATAAATCCGCACTGGAAGATGTTCAAAGTTCTCAACATGGATTACAAGATATACGTGTTTTCGGTGCCTATTTTAATAGTAAAGATGAATTATTGTTAACAGATAATGCAATCGATATGTTGCAACAAACACAGCAGCAATTTAATGAATCACATCATGTGATACTAACGCTTATTAATGATTATGTTACGGAAAATGCGCCATCTGTTCAAAAAGATAGTAAGCTTTTGCATAGACTATTACAAGATTCTTCAGCGAGGCAAAAGCATATCAGTAATATTTTACAGGTAGTTGAACAATACCAACCGAATGGCATTGAGATTGATTATGAAAAGATAGCTAAAGAAGATCTTCCAAAATATGTTCAATTTTTAAGTGAGCTTAACCAGGAGCTTGCTAAAAAGGAAGTTACGCTGCATGTAGTGCTAGAGCCACGTTTTCCGTTTGATGTGAAATTACCGGATGGGCCAAACTATACCGTAATGGCCTATAATGTACATGGTTATCATAGTGGTCCAGGTGCGAAAGCTACTTTTACATTTCTAAATGATTTATTAAAAAAAATAAAGAAATCTAATCAAGATTTAGCCATTGCCTTTGCTACTGGTGGTTTCGATTGGGTAGCACAAGGTAAAACAGTTGCCTTAACGGAGCTTGAGGCTGAGAAAGTACTCGCTGAAACGAACGCAGACAAACAACGCGATAAGGCGAGTGGAGCTGTTTATTTTACGTATATAGATACTAACAATGTTAGTCATGAGGTTTGGTATGCTGATCAAGAAACACTTGAAAAGTGGGTCAAACATGTACAAAAGAAAAGCTATCATGATGTGGTGTTGTGGCGAGCAGGTGGATTAGGGGTAAAAACATTACAATGGATTCGTGAGCAGGCAACTGAAGAGCGCTCGTCTCAATAAAAAAATCGCCTTTATTGGCGATTTTTTTATTGAAATTGGGACAAACGAGAAAAGAAGTTTTTTACGAAATTTAAAAAAATGATTTCTGATGGGGCGATTTCCCGATTTACAGGAGAAATAATACCAACTGTTCTTGGAATTGTGGGCGATTCAATGGGCACCTTTACAGTAAAGCGAGCAGCTGAATCATAAAGTGAACTTTCTGGTAACAGGCTAACGCCTATTCCAGCTGCCACTAAGCCTTTAAGCGCATCCAAATCTTCCCCTTCTGAAATAATATTAGGTGAAAAACCAGCAGCACGGCAAGCATCCATTGCTACTTTATGTAAAATGTAGCCCTCCGGAAATAACACAAATAGATCATTTCTCAACTCTGCAAGCTGAATACTCTCTCTTTTCGCTAATGGATGATTGGCTGGTAGAAGAGCTGCAATATTTTCAGTAAACAAAATAGTCGACTCAATTGTTTCATCCTTTGGAGGAAGCGGTCCTAAAAAGGCAAGGTTTAACTCCCGATTTTTGACAGCGTCAATTAAAAATCGATAAGATCCTTGTCGTAGCTGAAATTGTAAATTAGGATATTCTCGTTTAAAGGCCGAGATAACGGTTGGCAGTACATAGCTAGCCAAACTTGTTGGAAAACCAATTTTAATAGATCCCTTAGCAGGATCGAGATATTCTTCTACTTGCTTGGCAGCAAAATCAATGGCCTTTAATGCTGTAATGGTATGTTCAAGAAAGGTCTTCCCAATAGGAGTTAATTTCACATTTCTTCCCACTCGTTCGAATAACGGAGTGCCTAACTCATCTTCAAGATTTGCGATCTGCCGACTAATGGCTGATTGAGCTACATGGAGATGCTCAGCGGCTTCTGAAATATGCTCACGTTCAGCAACCTCCACAAAATAGCGTAATTGACGTAACTCCACTAACAATTCACCTCTATTAATCTAAAAATAAGATTGATTATAGCTTAATTATATAGTATTGAAGTTGAAAAGTGACTGTAATTGCTTAAAAAAGTTTAAGTATTCTGTAATCTCGTAGGGAAGAATTTGCTTTTGAGTATAAAAGAGATCGCATAGAAAATATCTTCTTTTTAATTGATTCCATTTTAATGAAATAGGTTATAGTATAGTTATGGTTGTTTATGCAAATTTGTCACAAAACCGCTACAATTAGCACTTTTCACGAGGTTTTCACTATGTAGCTAGATGAAATCGATTCTCATTTAAAGATAATTCATTGAAAATGAAGAAAGTCCATTCTCATTGTCTATTTGAAATAGTAATAATCTGAAAATGCTTACAAAGCCTTTATTTTTCAAGATTTTATTTGAGAAGTAGGAAAGTAATTGAAATGGTTTGCATAGAGAACGATTTTCAGTTAAGATTAGAATGATGATAATTAAGGAATGGTCGACCCATTCACTGAACACTATGGAGGTATTTTCATGTCAACTTTAGTTATTAAAGATCTTCACGTTGCAATCGACGGGAAAGAGATTTTAAAAGGCGTAAATCTTACTATTAATACAAATGAAATTCATGCAATCATGGGACCAAACGGAACTGGTAAATCGACACTAGCTTCTGCTATTATGGGTCATCCTAAATATGAAGTAACTTCAGGTACTGTTGAGCTTGACGGCGAAGATGTACTTGAAATGGAAGTAGACGAGCGTGCTCAAGCTGGTTTATTCCTAGCTATGCAATATCCATCAGAAATTGCTGGTGTAACAAATGCTGATTTCTTACGTTCAGCTATTAATGCTCGTCGTGAAGAAGGCGATGAAATTTCATTAATGAAATTTATCCGTGAACTAGATAAAAACATGGAATTCCTAGAAATGAACGAAGATATGGCTCAACGTTATTTAAATGAAGGTTTCTCTGGCGGTGAGAAAAAACGTAATGAAATTCTTCAATTAATGATGATTAAACCAACAATCGCAATTTTAGACGAAATTGACTCTGGTCTTGATATTGATGCGCTTAAAGTAGTATCAAAAGGAATCAACGCAATGCGCGGCGAAGGCTTTGGCTGCTTAATGATTACGCACTATCAACGCCTTCTTAACTACATTACACCTGATCATGTACACGTAATGATGCAAGGACGTGTTGTGAAATCAGGTGGCGCAGAGCTTGCGCAACGCTTAGAAGCAGAAGGTTATGACTGGATCAAAAAAGAATTAGGTATTGAAGAAGAAACAGAAGAACAAGAAGCATAAGAGGGAGGACGAACTAGCATGACAGTGGAACTTAACTTGCCTGTAACATTACAGGACGTGCGCTCGTTCTCAGAAGCAAATGGTGAACCAACTTGGTTTACAGAGCTTCGCGCGGCAGCACTAGACAAAGTAACTGGTTTAGATTTGCCAAAACCAGATAGAACTAATATTACAAAATGGGATTTCATGAACTTCCCAGCATTTACAGTTCATAGTGAGGCATTTCCATCATTGGATGCTCTACCTGAAGAAGCAAAAGGGTTAATTGACCTTGAAGCACAAGAAAATCTTTATATTCAACGCAATAATACACCAGCATACATTAAAACAACTCAAGAACTTGTTGATAAAGGTGTTATTTTTACGGATATTTTCACAGCAGTTCGTGAACATGGTGAGCTTGTTCAAAAATACTTTATGACAGAAGCTGTAAAAGTGGATGAGCATAAGCTAACGGCGCTTCATACAGCACTTGTCAATGGTGGCGTATTTGTCTACGTGCCAAAAAATGTGATCATCGAACAACCACTTCAAGTTGTTTTCTTAAATGATAATGCAGAAGCTTCATTATACAACCACGTTTTAGTAGTGGCTGAAGCAAATTCTGCTGTAACATATGTGGAAACATATATTTCAACAGTTGAAGAAGCAAAAGGTCAAGCAAATATTATTGCGGAAGTAGTTGTCCAAGATAATGCACAAGTAACATACGGTGCAGTGGATGTACTTGCAAAAGGCTTTACGACATATGTAAATCGTCGTGCACGTTTAGCACGTGACGCAAAAGTAGATTGGGCTCTTGGTTTAATGAATGACTCAGACACAATTTCCGAAAACATTACTCATTTAATTGGTGACGGTTCTCATGCAGATACAAAAACAGTAGTTGTTGGTCGAGGAGAACAAAAACTTAACTTCACTACAGAGGTTCGTCACTGGGGTAAAAACTCTAACGGGCATATCTTAAAACATGGTGTGATGAAAGATGCAGCTCAATCCATCTTTAATGGTATTGGCTATATCGAACACGGTGCAACGAAAGCAGATGCACAGCAAGAATCACGTGTATTAATGCTTTCAGAAAAAGCTCGTGGGGATGCAAACCCAATTTTATTAATTGATGAAGATGATGTAACAGCAGGACACGCAGCATCTGTTGGTCGAGTAGATCCATTACAGCTTTACTATTTAATGAGCCGTGGTATCTCGAAAACAGAGGCAGAGCGCCTTGTTATCCATGGATTCCTTGCGCCAGTTGTTACGCAATTACCAATTGAGGGCGTTCAAAAGCAACTGACGGAGGTTATTGAAAGGAAAGTTCGCTAATGATGAATAAAGACATTAAAAGCTATTTCCCAATTTTAAATCAGGATGTAAATGGTCATAGACTTGTGTATCTTGATAGTGCAGCGACGTCACAAAAACCTGTTCAAGTGATTGAAGCAATCAAGGCTTATTATGAATATGATAATTCCAATGTTCACCGTGGCGTGCATACATTAGGAAACCGTGCTACAGATAAATATGAAGGTGCACGTGAAAAGGTTCGTAAGTTTATTAATGCTCAATCAACACAAGAGATTATTTTTACGCGTGGAACAACGACAGCTTTAAATACAGTAGCTGCAAGTTATGGACGTGCAAATGTTGTTGAGGGTGATGAAATTGTGATTACTCACATGGAGCATCACTCCAATATTATTCCTTGGCAACAGTTAGCTAAAGAGAAAAAGGCGACATTAAAATACATTGATCTAGAAGCAGATGGCACTATTAGCCTGGATAAAGTACGTGCGACGATTACACCTCGAACAAAAATCGTTTCGGTGTCAATGGCATCAAACGTACTTGGAACGATAAATCCAATTAAAGAAATTGCGCAAATTGCACATGCTAACGGTGCTGTCATGGTAGCCGATGGTGCACAAGCTGCCCCGCATATGAAAATTGATGTGCAAGATTTGGATGTAGATTTCTTAGGTTTCTCTGGGCATAAAATGTGCGGACCAACTGGAATAGGTGTACTATATGGTAAAAAGGAACACCTTGAAAAGATGGAGCCAATTGAGTTTGGTGGCGAAATGATCGATTTTGTTGGGTTATATGATTCAACGTGGAAGGAATTACCGTGGAAATTTGAAGGTGGAACGCCTATTATTGCAGGTGCAATAGGTTTAGGAGCCGCTATTGATTTCTTAACTGAGATCGGGCTAGATAACATTGCAGAGCATGAGCATAAGCTTGCTGGCTACGCAATGGATCAGCTTGAAACAATTGACGGTTTGAAAATTTTTGGCCCACGTGACCCAATGAAACGTTGTGGACTTGTGACATTTAACTTAGATGATGTACATCCACATGATGTGGCAACGGTGCTAGACATGAATGGTATTGCTGTTCGTGCTGGCCATCATTGTGCACAGCCACTAATGAAATGTCTTCAGCAAGTAGCGACAGCGCGTGCAAGCTTCTATCTGTACAATACAGAGGAGGATATTGACCGTCTTGTTGCAGGGTTACGTTCTGCGAAGGAGTATTTTGGCGATGTCTTTTAATAATTTAGATCAACTATATCGTTCAGTCATTATGGATCATTATAAAAATCCTCGTAATAAAGGATCTTTAGAAGAGGATGCTGTAACGATTGATATGAACAATCCAACGTGTGGCGACCGTATTCACTTAACATTAAAGGTGACTGATGGTATTGTAGAGGATGCAAAATTTGACGGTGAAGGCTGTTCTATTTCTATGTCCTCTGCATCGATGATGACACAGCTCATCAAAGGGAAAAAAGTTGAAGAAGCTATAGAGCTTTCAGATATTTTTTCTAAAATGATGATGGGTGAGGATTATAGCGATAAATATGACCTTGAGGATGTTGAAGCATTACAAGGTGTTTCACAATTTCCTGCACGAATTAAATGTGCGACATTAGCTTGGAAAGCAATGGAAAAAGGCGTGAAATAAATCTTTCATCCTTGTTGCTTGGGTGAAAACGGCTTAGCTTTCATTCAAGCAAGGGGTGAATACCCGAATAATACATCTCAACGAACGGAGGAGAAAAGATGGCTAAAAAAATGCCTGATATCGGCGATTACAAATACGGATTCCATGACAAGGACGTATCAATTTTCCGTTCAAAACGTGGTTTAACTGAAGAAATCGTTCGTGAAATTTCAAATATGAAACAAGAGCCAGAGTGGATGCTTGAGTACCGCTTAAAAGCACTTGAAACATTTTATACAAAACCAATGCCACAATGGGGTGGCGATCTTGGAGATTTAGATTTTGATGAAATTACGTACTATGTAAAACCATCAGAAGCTACACAAAAATCATGGGATGAAGTACCTGATGAGATTAAAGCTACTTTTGACAAATTAGGTATTCCAGAAGCAGAACAAAAATATCTTGCAGGTGTATCAGCACAATATGAATCTGAGGTAGTTTATCACAACATGAAAAAAGACCTTGAAGATCTTGGTATTGTGTTTAAAGATACTGACTCTGCATTACGTGAAAACGAAGATATTTTCAAAAAATATTGGGGCAAAGTGATTCCTTACACGGACAATAAATTTGCTGCTTTAAACTCAGCTGTATGGTCAGGTGGATCATTTATCTATGTACCACCAGGTGTAAAAGTAGAAACACCGTTACAAGCTTACTTCCGCATTAACTCTGAAAATATGGGCCAATTCGAACGTACGCTAATTATTGTGGATGAAGGCGCGCACGTACACTATGTTGAAGGTTGTACAGCTCCTGTTTACACAACAAACTCTTTACACTCAGCAGTTGTAGAAATTATTGTCGGTAAAGATGCTTATTGCCGTTATACAACGATTCAAAACTGGGCAAACAACGTATACAATCTTGTAACGAAACGAACAGTTGTTGAAGAAAATGGTACAATGGAATGGATTGATGGTAACATTGGTTCTAAATTAACAATGAAATACCCAGCATGTATCTTAAAAGGTGAAGGTGCTCGTGGTATGACATTATCCATTGCATTAGCAGGTAAAGGTCAACATCAACATGCTGGCGCAAAAATGATTCATATGGCACCAAACACATCTTCTACAATCGTTTCTAAATCGATTGCTAAACAAGGTGGTAAAGTTACGTATATGGGACAAGTTCGTTTCGGTCCGAAAGCTAGCGGTGCACGTGCCAACATTGAATGTGATACGTTGATTATGGATAACCAATCGACTTCTGATACAATTCCATACAACGAAATCCTTAATGATAATGTTTCTTTAGAGCATGAAGCGAAAGTTTCAAAAGTGTCTGAAGAACAATTATTCTATTTAATGTCTCGTGGAATCTCTGAAGAAGAAGCGACAGAAATGATCGTAATGGGCTTCATCGAGCCATTCACAAAAGAATTACCAATGGAATACGCAGTAGAAATGAACCGTCTCATTAAATTCGAGATGGAAGGTAGTATTGGATAAGCGTAGTTGTTGATATATCAATGTTTTAAAGTGGTATCTATAATAGTGTGATACCATTTTGATACCACTTTAATCATCGAAAACATGCATAGCTTCATGTTTACGTTCAACATATAAATGGCCGTAGGTATTTGAGGTTTGCTTAATATCATCGTGACGCATTAATTCTTTTACTAAATAAATATCTACTTTCTTGTTGATTAAATGTGCAGCGTAACTATGCCGTAAGTCATGTATACGCAACTCAGGAAAAGCTTGTTTATATTTTTTATGGTAATGACTATAGTGGTATGGAGCTAGCCCTCCAAACACAAAATACTCATTGTTATTTTCTTTGAATCCGTAGATTTTTTCTTCGGATTCTTTTTTCATTTGAACTAATAATTTTGTTATGAATTTTGGTAAAGGAACAAATGCTTCGCTTGCCTCTGTTTTAGGTCGTCCTAATTTTTTCTTATTAAAATCCCAAGTGTGCTTTATATAAATCTGATTCTTTTCTAAGTCAACAAACTGCCATTGAAGCGCTAAAGCTTCACCTACTCTAAGACCTGTAAAAAAGATTAGCATTGTCATTTGTCGATAATAGTGTAAATCTAATGCTTCATGATTCACTCTTTCTTTAAACTCAGCAAGTTTTATTATCTCTATTTCAGGCTTGATTCGCTTAATAGGATCAATAGAAATACTGGGATCAACTCGAAGACCAAAAAATTTTATGGCGTGATTTACAATTACTTTTAAATTGCTGTAAACGGTTCTTGCACTATTCAGTGAAGTGAAGTGTTTCTCTAGATAAGTTTTAAATTCTAAAAAGTGATTCGTGTTTAGGTCTTTAATTTTAATATGTCCGAAAAATGGTTTAATGTGTAAATTATATTCGTTTGTTCGTCTTGTAATAGTTTTCTCTTTAAGAGCTTTATGTTTGATGTTGTGTTCGAAAACTTCTTGGATGGTAACTTGGTCCGAAAACATGTTGTCTATACTTGTTATAAATTCAGCTTCGGCTTTTTTTGCTTCTCTACTTGTTTTAAAACCTCGTTGCATTTTCTGTTTATTACGGCCATACATATCTTTATACCGTAATTTGAAATACCAAGTTTTCCTTGCCTCGTCTTTAAACAGGGCATAGGCAATATTGGTACACAGATAGAAAATAAAGATGCTGGGAAAGTTATGAAAACTAAAGTTTTCACCACAAACGGAACTTTCGTTGTTCCTGCAGGCGTAACCGAGGTTTATTTAACAGGTGGTGGCGGTGGTGGCTATAGTAATGTTGGCGGTACTGCTACTTACCATACAGGCGCGACAGGCGGCGCAACAAGCTTCGGCACGCTGTTAACGCTACCTGGCGGTGCTGGTGGTTCCAATTTCAACGCAGCATCTACAGGGGGCGCCCCTGGCGGTGCTGGTGGTGCTACGGGTAACGCGTCTATTACTGGCATCAGCCAGTTCCAAGATAACACAGGTGGTTGGGGTGGCAGTAGTGGCTACTATAGCGGTGGTGGTGGCGGTGGCGGTAAAGGTGCTTACTGTTCTGGTGGCGGTGGTGCTAACCCAATCTACCACGGTGGCGGTGGTGGTCATTTTGTTATTGACCAACCTGTCACGGTAACACCTGGTACCGTAGTCAACGTTACAATTGGTATCGGCGGCAAAGGGGCTGGCGGTGTGGGTGACATCCGGGGGCTTGGTGGTGACGGTGGTAACGGCATACTAACTGTGAAATGGTGGGAGTGATTAAATGAAATTTGCACTGATACTTTACAACAAAGCACATTGGATTTTTGAAGCTAATGAAAAACCTGATTTTGCACCAAATATTAAATTGGTTGATATTACTGGGAAAAATCATATTCAAGAAGGATGGTACTACAACAGTAAAACAGGTGAATTTACACCGCCAGTTGAGCCACCACCAACAGCCGAAGAAATGCAAGCTCAAACGCTTATCAATACAGAATACTTAATTACCATGAATGAAATGGGCATCGAGGGAGGAAAATTATAATGAAGGTATATGACTTATGTAAATTTTTAATTGATCGTAACCGATACAGCTATGACGACATGTTAAAGAAGGTAAATGTCTTCTACGCCAATAATCAGTTGGAAGATGAAGAATATACGCAATTATTAACAAATATGGACTCACAGCAAACGCAAGCATAAGCAAGCGTTATTTTTATTGTCTAAAATTAATTGTTAATAATTTTGTCCGTTATTATAATAATGTTTTTCAAAGAGAGGTGAAAAACATGAGCGACCAAATAAAAGACACAATTTTAAAAGGTGTAACAGCACACGAACTTATTTCAGATGGAAATGAACAACAAGAAACGGTTTTCAGTGAATTTTTTAAGAAGATCGTCAAAGAAGATGTAGAATAACTATTTTATAGGCCTTCCACAATCATCTGTGGAGGGCTTTTATTATGCAGAAAAGGAAGGTGTCAAATGAAAACAGATACATTATACACGTCACTAGTAGGTGGCTCAATGGCATGGTTAGCATACCTTGTCGGTGGCATTGACCATCTAATCAAAGCTTTTATCATCTTCATGGTAATTGATTATATTCTTGGCATCATGGTTGGATTCATCCATAAAAACGTTGAAAGTAAAAAGGCATTTAAAGGTTTGATTAAAAAAACAGCAATGGTTTTAATGGTTATTGCAGCAGTGCAATTGGACTTAGCAACAGAGAGTGGCAACTTCATGCGTAACGCTATGATATTGTTTTTAATCGGCATGGAAGGTATTTCGATGATTGAGAATCTAGGTAAACTCGGAATCAAAGTACCTAAATTTTTAACCAATGCATTAACGCAATTGCAAATGGACAACGATGATAAAAAGGACGGTGGTAATAAATGATTACAGTTTCCCCAGGACATCGAGGAAAGAATACTGGAGCTATGGGATTAATCGACGAAGGAACCGAAGCAATCAACGTAGCAAAGCGTGTAACGTCTATTTTACGTGCAGCAGGTATTATTACAAATTACATTGAGGATAACGTGAGTAAATCGCAGGCAGCAAACATCAAATGGTTGATTGCACAACATAATAAATCGAGCCGAGAAATTGATGTGTCTATTCACTTTAATTCAGTTCCAGGCACACACAACAAAGGCATCGGCACAGAGACACTTATTTATAGTGGGAAAAATATTGATACAGCTACAGCTATTACAGATGCGATTAGTAATGCGAGTGGATTGCAGAATCGTGGGGTGAAAATTCGTACTGATTTAGGATTGCTAAAAGGTACGAATAAACCTTGTTACTTGATTGAAGTATGCTTTGTAAATGATAGCGTAGATGTTGCAATGTACAAGCGAGACTTTGAGAAGATATGCCAAGCGATTGCAGGACAACTAGCAAAAGCGGTCGGTAAAATGCTGAAGCCTTCCACATCATCAACTGTGGAGGACAAAGGGCGTAATTTAATTCGTAAAGCAGTAGCGGATGGTACATTTACATCGCCACATACTGATGTTGATAATTATTCAACAGAGAAAATATTGGAGTATGCATTGATTTATATTGAACGTAAAGTTAAATGAAAATCAAAGCCCGTCATTAATGTTCAAATCACAGTGATGACGGGCTTTTTGCGTTTACATATTTAATTACTGAAGTTAGCTTAAAGGTTCATCATAAAAAGTATCAAAAATACCTTTATAATTCATTTTTAGGTTTTTAATATTTATAGGATCTGTAGAAAGTATATTAATTACGTCCCCACTCGCTCCGAAATGAACTAAATACTTACTCGTGACAATAAAAAATACAGCATTAGAGGCACACTTATTTTTGTTGAGAAGCGCATCTATTGTATATAAAATGGTGTCATTTACTGCTACATCTTTTATTAATGCAATCTTACCAAAGCCTTCATAAAGATCAAACTCTTCACTTGTAAGTTTATATTCTTTCCAATTAACTAAGCGTATACGCTTGGATAAGTTATTAGAGATGTATTTCTTTTTATTATCGTATTCTAAAGAAATGAATAGATCAACAGTGGGATCATCCAGTGTGAGGTCATTAATAAACTTTCGAATCCCATCCACTCGAACTTCTTTAAAATAATCCGTTAAGAATCGAACACGGTTTTCCATTGACGCATTAAAATACATTGAAGAACTCCACGGTTCAGTAATGGGAACCCCAGACTTAGTATGAATAGATTTAGTCGCCAATCCTTGTGAGGTTTTTATCATATGTACCACTCCTAGTGTCTTTTGAACAGATAGTACTAGGTGAAGAGCCACCTTTCCAAGCTCCACCAATATGACCATCTATATCACGAGATATATATTCAGGTTTTCCTTTTTTGTTTCTGAAAATTGCAGCTTTACCACATGTCTCTGATATTTTAGTATAACCGAGTTTCTTTGCAGCTGTAGTTGCTTCTTTATCTGTCTTGTAAACAGGTTCAGATTTAGATGGATCCTTTTTGGGTGGCTTTTTACCCTTTTTTAAAATTATAGCTTTCTCAACTTCTTCATCTATCTTATATTCTTCTGCTTGATATTCTTCTACTATAACACCTTCATCTGATGTTTCTAATTCTTCTGCTTGATATTCTTCTACTATAACACCTTCATCTGATGTTTCTAATTCTTTTATTATCTCGAGCGCTTTCAAATCATACTCACTTTGTGTGTCTACTTCCATTTGGCTAGCATTGGTAGAGTGCAGAAACTCTTCTTCATTTGCACTAGCAAAAGGAACTGAAATAGTAGTGCTGAATAAAACTAAAAGACTTAATAAAGTAAAAATTTTTTTCATTCTTAATTACCTCCGAAATTATATTTTTGTAGAATAGGATTCTATTATTACATATATATAAAGGTAAATATAGGTATTTTTGTAATTTAATACTAAATACCTATTAGATTAAGTTCCGAAGTCATTTTTAAGTAGACTGAAAAAAGTAATAAATGTTTGTTGCATTTTGTCGGCAATAGGACCAAAAAGAAATTTTGCCACCTTTTATAGATTTGTCTACCAATTTACTGTAAGTTGTTGGTAAGGAGGTGAGATGATGCACAAATACGAATTTACTTTACATGATGGCGCTATAATCAAAATTGAAAGTGAACGGAACGTTTTTACCACAGAAACCGTTAAGATCAATGATGCTAACATGGTAGTTTTTGATGATATTGACATGGCGATTAATTTGCAACACGTTAAAGAGGTAGAGATGGATGGACTTTTATATGCAGTTGAAAAATAAAAAATAAGCCGTCCACAATTCAAATCTGTGGAGGGCTTATTTTTACTCTATAATTGTTGCAGTAATCGTAGGGAATCCTACATCATCTTTCCCTTTGTATACACCGTAAACCGTTACTTTAGACCCTTCTTGAATTTCTGCTAATGCATAATTTTCAACCGTGTACATGCCGAATCCATCTTTCTCTGTAGTCGTAACAGTGAAAGTTCCTCCAACACCTTCAGATGAAATGCCCGTTACCTCACCGCTAATAGTAACCTTTGTATTTACCTCAACCTCATCACCATTAGCTGCAACAAAATCAATTGCCGTGGCATCCTTTTTTAATTGGGTATCCAATTCAGCTTGTGTAGGTTCTGTTTTTTCTACCTGTTCCGATACATCTTTATCTGGCTCGACTTCCTCGCCGTCACTACATGCAGCTAATAATAAGGCTGATAATGCCCAATGCCCCAATATAAAATAACTTCTTCATACAAAGCACTTCCTTTCAATTACCATTTTAGGAAAGTATGGGTGAAAAGTATACATAAAAAAACAGATAACTTTTATTTGTCATCTGTTTTCAACAAGTTCGATTATATCCTCAATACGATTAATATCGAGTGCTTCACAGATTTTTGTGATGTGCTCTTTTTTTAAGCTCATTCTTTGGTTATGAACTAATTCACTTACAACAGCTTGTCGTAGCCCTGTCATTTTAACGAGTTCACCTTGAGTCATGTTTCGTTCTTCTAACACTTCTTTTAATTTTACTCGCATCTCCATTATTCTAATCACCTACCTTTAGAAATATTCCTATAGTCATTATAAAACATTTCCGTTTAAACGTAAATAAAATAGTTGACTTTCCGTTTAAACGTATATATGATAATAATCAATAAAACGTTTATACGGAAAAACGGATGATTTATAGAAAAGAGGTGAAATACAAAATGGCATTCGAATACCTAGCACAATACATAACATTTAACTCAGTAACAGATATGGATAAGAGTGTGGAAAACCACATGGCCGTTCATTATTATGATTTAACAGAATCAGAGCGAGTAATCGTATTTGCTTTAGCTAGTCGTTCATTAGCTTATCCTGGCACTTGTCACTTAAAAGCTGAAACAATAGCCGAGCAAACTGGAACATCCAGAAGCACAGTAATGCGTGCAATAAAGAAATTAGTTAGCTTAAACATCATCGAAAAAGTGAAGCAAACAAAGTTGAATGGCATCAAAGGAGCTAGCATCTATCGCATTTTACCTTATGATGATACATCGAGTTTGAAACATCGAGAGACAGTCGATGAAGCTAGTAATGACGTGGCTTGCCGTCCACAATCTCAGAATCAAGCATCTAAATCTTTTAATCTTTTAAGTTCTAAACAAGCAAATAATATTATGAGTCTTGGCAATGAATTAGCTTTGCAAGCTGAAAAGAAAAAGGAATACATGAACGAGTACCAGGTAATGCTATTCGACTTCATGAATAGTTTGCTGTTAGCTGATAACTTGAAAGATGAACTACACAAGATTGTATTAGCTGCACAAGTAAATTCTGTGGATGAATTTATAAAAGCAAAGAACGTGCTATTTAAAATTGCTATGGATATTAAAGAAGGAACTTTAACTGTAACAAATACATTAAGAGCCGTGTTTGTAGGGGCGTATAACAAGGTTTTAGAGCGTTCAAAAGTTACGCCTAATAAATCTTCATCTATAGAAAAAACAGCAGATAGAGAGCGTCCAGTACCTTTCTATAACTGGCTGAATGAGCGTGATAGTCGTTCGGAGATATGTAGGAGACCAAATTTAGAAAACTGGCTTGAATGGTAATCGCTATGAACTGTAAGAATGGAGTAAAGAGATTAAGGGTTTAGGACACATTGTTGTTCATAGCGATCCCCCTTACACAGATTAGTATTTACTTATTTTATAAATCTTAAACTATTGATTATAAAGAGAGAGGTATTATTTATGAATAAACAAATGAGTATGTTTGATATTTTGGAACAACCAAGGAAAAATGCATCCACAAATGTTAATAAACCTGTTGATAAAAAAATTGTTATTGTACCTAGCAAGATTGGATATATCGTATGTAGGTAAAGAAAAAAAGACCGCCATTTCAGGGCGGTCAGTGATACCATTTTTGATACCGTTTTGAATGAAAACGATGAAATTAAGTGAAAAATAAACTGCATTTTTATTGATTTAACTGTAGTTCCTTCTATTATATACGTTTATTTCGCTTATACTTAGTCGAGATGGAAGGTTCTATCGGCTAATTTATGGACTAACTCTTGTCACAACTATGTTTGTGACAAGGGTTTTTTGTTTTTCATGGAAAATGACTTTCACAATATATTGAAATAATACTGGATTTTTTGAAGGAGACATACTAAAATGATAATGAGAATCAATATCAATTAAAAAGGAGAGTATTGTCCATGAAAAACAAGTTGCTATTTATTAGTCTCATAGCCGTATTTATGATTATCCTCGCTGCGTGTGGAGAGAAGAAGACAGCAGAGGAAAATTCGTCCACAAATACAAACGAAGAAGCGGCACAAGTACACGAAGAATCTACCAATGAAAATGGGACGAGAACAATTGAATATCTTGGAGAAAGCTATGAAGTGCCAGAAAAGGTCGAAAGAATTGTTGTCACAGGTGCAATGGAGGCCATGGAAGATATGGTCGTACTTGACGTTCATCCAGTGGGAGCAATTGCGGTTGGTGGCAAGTTCCCTGAGTTGTACGCTGCTGTTACAGACAAAGCAGAATCAATTGGTGAGAAAATCAAACCAAACTTTGAAAAAATATTAGAATTAGATCCAGATGTGATTTTAGGCTCAACGAAGTTTCCGGAGGAAGTACAAAGTAAATTAGAAAAAATCGCTCCAACAATATTAGTCTCACACATTTCAACGAATTGGGAATCTAATTTAAATTTATTAGCTGAGTTAACTGGCAAGCAAGCGGAGGCAGAAAAAATATTATCTACATATAAGGCGGATATTGAAGATGCTAAATCTACCTTAACGGCAAAACTAGAAGGTAAAAAAGTGGCGGCCATTCGAATTCGTGGTGGACAAGCTTATGTATATCCAAAAGAAGTATTTTTAAATCCTGTTCTATATGGTGAGCTTGGTTTAGAAGTACCCGGTGAGATTGCTAAGGCAAAATCACAAGAAGCTATTTCTATTGAACAACTTGCTGATATGAATCCGGATTATTTATTTGTACAATTCTCAACAGATGAAAATGCGGATGCTCCAAATGCGTTAGAAGATTTTAAAAAGAATCCAATTATCCAAAATATAAATGCCTTTAAAAATGAACAAGTATTTGTTAATGTTGTGGACCCACTAATGGAAGGTGGCCCGGCGTTTAGTCGTATTACGTTTTTAGAGGCAATCCAACAAAATCTTGATAAATAACTTATTCGGCATGAGTTCAATTGTATAGGGACTCATGCTTTTTTTTTTGAAGGCTACATTTTTTACATGATGTTTAATTGTAGTGGAAGACTGTGTGCTATGATTATGTACATAGAGGAGGATGTCACATGATTGTAGTTGGATTAACTGGTTGGGGCGATCACCCTTCACTTTATAGTGGAGTGACTACCTCAAAGGATAAATTATTTGATTATACAGGTCATTTTTTAGTGGTGGAAGTAGATACTTCTTTTTATGCCATACCATCTAAAGAACATGTTCGCAAATGGTGTGAGGATACACCAGAGCATTTTCGTTTTGTCGTGAAGGCCTATCAAGGTATGACGGGACATTTAAGGGGAGATATTCCTTTCGAATCAAAAAATGATATGTTCAACGCTTTTATTGAATGTGCCAATGAATTTAAACGTTATGGAAAGCTAGGAATGGTTTTAGCTCAGTTTCCACCATGGTTTGATTGCCAGGCGAAAAATGTGCAATACCTATTGTATATCCGTCAACAACTAAAGGATTTCGAAGTGGCTATCGAATTTCGAAATCAAACATGGTATGCAGAAGATGTAGCACAACAGACGGTTGACTTTTTAAGGGAGCACCAATTTATTCATACGATTTGTGATGAGCCGCAGGCTGGTGTAGGGTCAGTCCCATTCTATCCTGTAGTGACAGCCGATAAAGCGCTTGTGCGTATACATGGGCGAAATATACATGGTTGGCGCAACACTGGGAATGCAGAAAATTGGCGTAAAGTTCGCTTTTTATATGACTATAATAAAGAAGAATTACAGCAGCTTGCTCAGCATATTTTAAAGCTTGAGACAGAGGTTCAGGAACTTTTTATATTATTTAATAACAATTCAGGTAATCACGCAGCGAAAAACGCAAAGGAACTACAAGCTAATTTGAATATTAAAGATGTTGGGTTAGCGCCTAAACAATTAAACATGTTTGAAGGGGAATTATAATGGCGTTTATTTTATTAGTGATTATTGCATTGTTTTCTGGTCTAATAGGTTCATTAGTGGGGCTAGGTGGTGGCGTTGTACTAGTGCCAGCAACTTTATATATTGGTTTAAACCTTGGTTTGATTCCAGATATGACCCCACAAAAAGTAGTTGGTTTATCTGTCGTGATGATGATTTTCACTGGACTTGCCTCCACATTAAGTTATATGAAATCAAAAACGGTGGATTACAAAAGTGGCTATATTTTTTTTATTGGGAGTATTCCAGGCTCAATCCTCGGTGCTTGGGTTAATAAAGGATTAGATTTATCATCCTTCAATTTATACTTTGGCATCCTGCTTATTATTTTAGCGATTATTTTACTTGTACGCGACAAATTGAAGCCTGTAAAATGGTTTGTGAAAAATGGTCTACAACAAGAATTTACTGATGTTCAAGGTACTACCTTTGTTTATGGCTATCCGATTTGGTTTGCGATTATCTTTACATTTGGGGTTGGCTTTGCCTCGGGGCTGTTTGGTATAGGTGGAGGCTCGATGATTGTGCCGGCCATGATTATTTTGTTTTTATTTCCACCGCATGTGGCAGTGGCAACATCGATGTTTTTGGTGTTTTTAACGTCTATTGTCAATTCTGCCAGCCATATATATTTTGGGCATGTTCCATGGCTTTATACAATTCCAGTGATACCAGGGGCCTATATTGGAGCAAAGCTTGGTGCTGCATTAAATAAAAAAATTAAATCAGATACGCTTGTACTCGTCCTTCGTATTATTTTATTATTATTAGGAATTCGTTCCATCGTTGAAGGGATATGGGCTTAATCGGCTATAGTAGCTAATGAAAATGAGGTGGCTTTAATGCTTGAAAAAATCCATATTTTTCACACAAATGATTTGCATAGTCATTTTAAGTATTGGCCACGAATGCAAAGCTATGTGAAAGAGATGCGTAACAATCTAGCGGGAATAGGGGAAACAAGTTATTTTTTTGACGTGGGGGATCATTTAGATCGCTCCAACATTTATACAGAAGCGACAATCGGTAAGGGGAATGTACAATTACTGAACGAGGCAGAATACGATGTAGTGACAATCGGTAACAATGAAGGTATTACATTGTCTCATGATGAGCTTTATCATTTATACGATGATGCAAATTTTAATGTTGTCATTGGTAATATAGATGCGTCACAAGGGATGAATCCAACCTGGTTGAAACCATATGTTGTACTAACAACGGAAAAGGGTACGAAGCTAGGGGTAATTGCTGCAACGGCCATGTTTGAAGTGTATTATCAGGAGTTAAATTGGCAGATGGTTGAAGCACGTAGTACACTTCTTCGTCTAGCTCATCAACTACGCAAAGAAGTTGATATTATTCTATGCTTATCACATTTAGGTATAACTGAAGATGAGCTATTAGCAGAAGAGTGTCCAGAAATTGATGTCATATTCGGTTCCCATACACATCATGTCTTGCCAAATGGGAAACTTGTCAATGGTGTTTTATTGACAGGTGGAGGGAAATTTGGACAATATACAGGACATCTTGTCATCGAATATGATGAAAATATGAGGAAAATTGTTGAAAAAAAGGATACTTTAATTCATAATAAGGATTTGCCAATTGTCCCTAGCGAACAGCAATTTGTACAATCTCTAGAGGATGAAGGAATAAGGATTCTGGATACCGCAGTATTTACAACGAATAAATCTTATAATAAGGAATGGTTCCATTACTCACAGCTATCTGATTTATTTGCACATGCTATTTTAGAAAAAAGTGGTGCTGATTGTGCCTTATTTAATGCAGGGATTTTTTTAGATGGCCTCCCTAAAGGGACTGTGACTGCATTAGATTTGCATCGGATTTTTCCACATCCTATTAATTTATGTACAATTGAATTATCAGTTACGGAAATGAAGGAAATCTATATACAATCCGAAAATGAGGAATGGCCCTATATTGAATTAAAGGGATTAGGGTTTAGAGGCGTAATTTTTGGAAAAATATTGACGTATGGTTTCTCCATGAATGACAATCGTCAGTTATTAATTAATGGAAAGTTGGCAGATAATGATCACGTTTATAAACTCGTGACATTAGATTTGTTTACATTTGGTTATTTTTATCCAAGTTTCAAATATGCAAAGAAACAATATATATTACCGGAATTTTTACGAAACATTATGATAGATTATGGTCAGAGTTTCTTTAAGCAATAGAGATAGCTTAAAGAATAGATTGGGGAAGAAATCATGCGATTAATTTCAATCGATGTATTAAAAGAAGGAATGGTATTAGGAAGAACCATTTGGAATGAGGCAGGGCATCCGCTTTTAAAGAAGGATGTTATCATTAATGACCGTATTATTCAACGACTTCAACAGTTAAATACACATTACCTATACATTGACGATGATATTTCTGAGGGCATAGAAGTAGAAGAAACCGTGCCACCTGCGATGCGAAATAAGGTCATTACAACAATTAAAGATTCATTTCAATCCATCGATGGTTTAAATCCAGTAAATGCCTCTTATATATTAGATCAACAATCAAAGACAATTGTCTCCATTGTAGATGAACTACTTTCTGCTGTTACTGGAAATGATGAGATTTTAACCATATTAACAGATGCTTATTTATTTGATGAGTATTTATATCAACACTCGTTCCAAGTGACACTTTACTCGATAGCCATTGCCAAAGAACTTGGCTACTCCTCTGAGGATTTACGGTTAATAGGTATCGGAGCATTACTCCACGATGTAGGTAAACTAATGGTACCGAAAGATATCCTAACAAAACCAGGTCGCTTAACCAATGAAGAATTTGAAGCGATGAAAATGCACGCTCGACATGGCTTTGATTTATTACGCAACTTACATTCTATTTCACTGCTTGTGGCCCATTGTGCTTTTCAACATCATGAACGTATTGATGGAAGTGGATACCCAAGAGGGTTAGTTGACTTTGAAATTCACCCATTCGCCAAGATTATTGGTGTAGCCGATGTCTTTGACGCGGTTACCACTAATCGAGTGTATCGTGAAAAGATGCTCCCTTCGCAAGGACTAGCTATTGTAGAGGCGGGCTCTGGAACGCTATATGATGCTCGTATCGTAAAAGCGCTAAAAAGAGCTGTTGTTCATTATCCAAATGGTGTTATTCTTAAACTATCGGATGGACGACGTGGCATTGTATCGAGACAAAATCCATTGGATGCAGCATTGCCTTGGATTCGTATTTTTGAGGAGCAAAATCAATTGCTCACGGCTACATATGAAATCAATTTAGTGGACTATCCAAATGTTTTGATTGAAAATGTTGAGACGGACTATGTGGTTCCTGCGAAAGTAGAATAAATTACTCCTCCTGTTCATACGTTATGGAACAGGAGGAGATTTTTTTGTTTTTCCCTCGAAAAAGGATGAAATTGCGCTCTTATAATAAACGGGGAATACGTCTTAATCGATTAACCATTTTAATTGTTAGTATGGTTGTTTGCCTTATATTATTTATTTATTATTTAAATGAACGGCTCATGCCCACATATTTGCAATATGCAGAAGTACAAACTACAAAAATTGCATCATATGTAGTAAGTAAAGCCATCAACTCACGTACGTCCAATGTATTAGATGTAAATGATATCATTGAAGATATTCCTCCAGGTAGTTCTGATATGATGACGACAAAATTTAATACGGAAATTATTAATCGTGTTCGAGCTGAGACATTAGAGCTTGTAAAAATGTATTTAGAACAGGCTGAACAAGGAGAACTATCCCATTTGCCTGAATTAGATAATGTTGAATATGATATTAACAGGATTCAGCAAGGGGATGGCATTGTCTTTTTTGTGCCACTCGGGCAAGCAGCGAATATTCCTTTGCTCGGAAATTTAGGACCGAAAATTCCTATACGATTCCATGTGATTGGAAATGTCCATAGCAATGTGACCTCATCCATTCAAGAATTTGGGATCAATAGTGCATATGTAGAGGTGGGCATTCATTTAGAAGTAAACGTCCAGATTATTGTTCCATTCGCAAGTAAATCTTCAACCGTTGCACAGGATATCCCTGTAGCGATGGGTTTAACAAGAGGTCCAGTACCGAACATCTATACCAATAGCAGTGATGCGCCTCAACCTTCCATTGAAATACCTGTCCCTTATAAATAGAAATGTTTACGGTGATAGTTGTTGGAGTTCATTTAATATGTTACATTGACAACAGTGAAGATAGTAAATATAAAAAATGCATATTTTTGATAGGGGCGATATCCGTATGACATCTTGTAAACCTACAAGCAAAGAAGAACATTTAAGAAAACCAGACTGGCTAAAAATAAAACTAAACACGAATGATGAATATAAAGGTCTTAAAAAGCTAATGCGTGAGAAAAATCTTCATACTGTTTGTGAAGAGGCTCGCTGTCCAAATATTCATGAATGCTGGGGAGAAAGACGTACTGCTACAATGATGATTCTCGGTTCGGTTTGTACACGTGCTTGTCGATTCTGTGCAGTAAAAACAGGTTTACCAAATGAATTAGACTTAGCAGAACCAGAACGCGTTGCTGATTCAGTAGCTATTATGAACCTAAAGCACGTGGTGATTACAATGGTAGCGCGTGACGATTTAAAAGATGGCGGAGCGGAAGTTTTAGCAGAAACAGTACGTGCAATTCGCCGTAAAAGTCCTTTCACATCTGTTGAGGTACTACCTTCCGATTTAGGTGGTATGAAGGAGAACCTTCAAATGTTAATGGATGCGAAGCCAGATATTTTAAATCATAACATTGAAACTGTACGCCGTTTAACACCAAGAGTACGTGCTCGTGCTAAATACGAGCGCTCTTTGGAGTTTCTTCGTCTGGCTAAAGAAATGCAACCAACTATTCCAACGAAATCATCTTTAATGATTGGTTTAGGAGAAACACACGAAGAAATTTTAGAAGTAATGGATGATTTACGAGCAAATAATGTGGATATCATGACGATTGGTCAATATTTACAGCCAACGAAAAAGCATTTAACAGTTAAAAAATATTATTCCCCAATAGAATTTGGGAAACTGCGAAAAATTGCTATGGAAAAAGGCTTTAAACATTGTGAAGCTGGCCCACTTGTACGTAGTAGTTACCATGCTGACGAACAAGTAAATGCTGCAACAAAAGAACGTCAGTTACAAGCTGAGCTCTAAGCGTCAAGGATGAACAAAAGGGTGGTGTCACTTTGATCATAGTTGAAGGATTAGAATATGAACTAATAGAAGATTTTCGTGAAGCCTTTCAGGAGGAAGCTTTTCAGGAAAGGTATTCCGATATATTAGCTAGATATGATTATATAGTAGGTGATTGGGGCTATAACCAATTACGATTAAAGGGCTTTTTTGATGATAAAAATCAAAAATCAACTTTTGATACGAAAATAAGTACGCTTCAAGATTATCTATATGAGTATTGCAATTTTGGCTGTGCTTATTTTGTTTTACGTAAAACGGGTAAAGTAACGAAACAGCCAGAAGTGTTGGATGCGAATGAGATAACAATACCAACAGACCAAGAACCTTTAGCAGAATAAAACGGAGAAACCTGATGTGTTGTCATCAGGTTTTTTTCTTTGTTATTGTTAGCTTTTGAATTATTGGGGAACAATAAGGCACAAAACAGCTTGTTAAAGGTGTGTTACGAATGAAAAGAGCCGTCTTTTTAGATCGCGATGGTGTTATTAATGAAGTATTAACGAAACGTGTGAAATTTGTCAATAAACCTAGGGATTTATACTTTTTACCACATGTTCCTGAAGCCATACGGAAATTAAATAAGCATTTTGACTATATTTTTGTTGTAACAAATCAAGGTGGCGTTGGTTTGGGCTTCATGAAGGAAAGCGATTTGCAAAAAATACATGAGCACATGGTGAAGGAGCTAAAGAAAAAAGGAGCCATTATCCATGAAGTTGTTTATTGTCCCCATAAGCCTAAGTCTGGCTGTGCCTGTAGAAAGCCTAATAGTAAACTTATTGTTGATTTAGGAAAGAAATACAACGTTGATTTATCTAAATCCTATATAGTGGGCGATACGGACACAGATATTATGGCGGGAAAACAAGCAGGTACAAAGGGCGTGTTTTTAGGCGAGCAGGACCCGTTAGCAGATGCAGTATTTCCTGATTTAATGAGTGCTGCACGATGGATAATAAAGGATGCAACATCTTGAAAAATTGAGACAAAAGAAGTATAAAATTTTGAAAAAAGGATAATTTATGAGTGGAGGTGATGAGGTTGACGAAGGAGAAACGCAATAAAAAACCCCTAGACCGTGAAGAATATGGGTATGGTTTTGATATTAGTGTAGATGATTTAGGTGTTATTGGTCAAAATCAACAAGCTAAAAAGCAAAATGATAATGAAAATAAAGACAAGCCGCATAATAAAGATAATCCATCCACTTTAAATAAATAATCTATCTCAAAAGATTTCGCAGACGCCTACTGGCCAGCGGAATTTTTTTATCTTGATTTAGCAAATGTTTTTGCAAAATCAACTAAAGTCAACCTTCAGATGTTAGAGGAGTTTTTGGAGCATTGCCCCATGAAGCATTATAGATGATATATAAAAAACACCCAGTAAAAAGGGTGTTAGTTCAATAATTCACGTAAATATTCTCGAAGTTCTTCTGTTTCATCCTCTGTTCGATTGTATACATGTTCTAAGTAGCCAGGCTCTTCTACATCATCAGGGCCAATAATAGCAAAGCGACCAAATTGAATATCCATGACAAGCACTTTCCCAAAGAAGCGGCCAGATTGTAATATCGCTAAATCATAACGTAACTTTTTCCCAGCAAAACTAACAAAGCGTGTTTTTGTATCTTCTACATCATCATATAAAAAAAAGCGTTCCATCTTTTAATCTCCTTCCAGTCCTATAGTTATGGTACTATAGAAGAGAAAAGACTATCAACTTTTAAAGATTTGAATGGGGGCTTTCCTTGTGTATTTTGTAGATCGTAATAAAATCACAAAAAATTTACAGTACTTAGATGGGCTATTAGCAATTTTGGAGACAGAGAATAACTGGTCTCAAAATGATATAAAGAAATTAGCTATCGAGCGAATTGGTCACAACATTATGGAGTCAATGATGGATGTAGGAAATTTAATGATAGACGGTTTCATTATGCGCGACCCAGGAAGCTACGAAGATATTATTGATATATTAGTCGATGAAAAAGTCGTAGTTGCTGAAATGGAGGCACCATATAAAGCAGTTGTTGGCTTGCGTAAAATGCTTGTACGTGAGTTTATAGAAGTAGATATCGCTGAAGTTATCCACGTCCTTACAGCGAATTTGCCAGCATTAAAGCAATTCTCGCCAGCAGTCCATAGTTATTTAACAAATGAGCTAGGTCCAGTTTCTGCATTTTTACCAGAGGATCATCAATGAGAAATTATAAGGCCTATTGCTTTGATTTAGACGGCACTGTCTACCGTGGGAAGGAAGGAATTCCTTCTGCGGTTGCTTTTATTCATCGCTTACAACAAGCAGGGATCGAGCCATTTTATGTCACAAATAATTCCTCTAAAACGCGAGAGCAACTGCAGGAAGCTTTAATGTCTATTGGTGTTAGTGCGCCACTAGAACATATTTATTCAAGTGCGTTAGTCACAGCGAAGTATATTGCACTAAATTTCGCAGGTAAAAAAGTAGCTATGATGGGTTCTGATGGTATTCGTCTGGCATTACTAAGTGAAAATATTGAGCCTGTTGAAGATGAGCCGGATGTATTTGTCATGGGAATTGATCGTACACTCGATTATATGGCACTTGCTAGAGCGACCATCTTTGTCCAAAGAGGGGCAACCTTTATTGCCACAAATCAGGATATTAAATTCCCAACAGAATATGGTTTCTTACCTGGGAATGGTTCTTTTGCTCGTTTAGTAGGAGAGGTAGCAGACGTTGATCCGATCTATATAGGGAAACCATCACCCGCCATGCTGGAAGTGATTGCGACAGAACACAATTTTGCTAAAGAAGACATGGTTATGATTGGTGACAATTATGATACTGACATTATGTGCGGTATTAATTTTGGCTGTGATACAATTCATGTGAATACAGGCGTTACACCTACAAAGGTTGTACAAGAGAAAGAACTTCAACCTACATATGTAGTGGATGCGTTACAATAAAAAAAAGGATGTTAAGCTGATTTTTTAGCATAACATCCTTTTTATTTGTTCAAATTTATTCATATAGGCGTTTTAGGAAAACTACCATAAAGGATTTTCTTCAATAAATTGATAAATGGCTTTCGTTAACGCTTCTGGAGAATCAGCTTCTACTAATTCACCATTTACAATAGCATAAAAAGATTCTGAGCACTTTGTACAATAACTGAGGCAGCCATATTCCAAAACGTCGATATTCGGATCGCGTTCGAGTACTTCATAAGTTGCTTGAGAGCCATTTGCTAAATTACTAATACAAAATTCAACCATTGGATTCATCCATGTCACCTCACCAAAGTAATGCTACTCGGTTTTATGATTTTCGTCAATTATTTAAATTGAAGGTAAAGAATGTTTTTTTATAAAAAATAAAGGGAAAATCGTTATTAATTGCGTTAAAATCTTTCGAAATGAACATGTTTCCATTTATTTTGTGAAATCTTTCACAAATTTTCATTCTGATATTGTGAAACTTCTCACAATCGGTTATACTCGTTTGTGGATACTTTGTGAACAATTATTATAAGAGATATAAAAGGAGACTATTATGGGAAAATTAGTACTTTTAGGTGGCGGCTATGGCAATATGCGTGTCATGCTTCGTCTATTAAATAATCTGCCATTAGACAGAGAGGTAATAATAGTAGATAGAGCCCCTTTCCATAGTTTGAAAACAGAATTTTATGCACTAGCAGCAGGTACTGCAACAGATAAAGAAATTCGTGTAAGCTTCCCAGAGCATGAACGTTTAACGCCTGTATATGGAGAAATATCTGAAATTAATCGTGCGGAAAAGGTAGTTGTTCTAGGAGATGGACAACGTATTGAGTATGATGATTTAGTCGTTGGTCTTGGGTGTGAAGATAAATATCATGGTGTACCAGGTGCAGAGGAGTACACATATAGCATCCAAACAATGGGGCAATCACGTGCTACACTTCAAGCGCTATGTGGTTTACCAGCTGGGTCTACAGTCGGAATTGTAGGGGCTGGCTTAAGTGGTATTGAACTTGCAAGTGAGCTACGTGAAAGTCGATCAGATTTAAAAATAAAGCTATTTGACCGTGGTCCACGTATTCTAAAGGATTTCCCTGAAAAACTAAGTAAGTATGTAAAGGATTGGTTTGTGAAGAATAACGTTGATGTCATTGCCAATTCCAACATTACGAAAGTGGAGCCAGGTAAAATTTTTAATCATGAAGAAGAAATTTTACTTGATAAGGTTGTATGGACTGCGGGTGTACAGCCTGTAAAAATCGTACGTGATTTGGATGTTGAAAAGGATAAACAAGATCGCCCATTAGTAACACAGTACTTTAATGTGCTTGACGATGAACATGTATATGTTGTTGGAGATTGTGCTTCTTCAGATTTACCTCCAACTGCGCAGTTAGCAGAGGAACAGGCGGAGCTAATTGTAAAAGTGCTTCGTATGCGCTGGAAGGGTGAACATTTACCTGAAAAAATGCCAGATATTAAATTAAAAGGTTTCATGGGGGCTCTTGGTAAAAAACAAGGCTTTGTGTATTTGGCAGATACAACAGTAACAGGACGTATCGCTCGTTTAATGAAATCAGGATTATTATGGTATTATAAACGTCAAAATGATTAATTAGTAAAAGGGATTGTTTCAATTTGAAACAATCCCTTGGCTTTGATTATACTGTCTCGTCTGGGACAAAACCTAAATTTTCAAGTGCTGTGAAGACAGGTTTTAACTGTACATAGCCTTCACCAACGACTTCATTATTGATGAGGACAAGTGGGTAGAAAAATTCATCCTCTTGGATACGAGCCGCATAGTCCTGGTCACGTTCATTCTCAATTGGACCTTCGATATCGATATAACGAATATCATATTGTTGATCTGGGTATTTTCGGTCAATGGCTGCTTGTAGCCACTCATATGTATCTTTGGAAGATGGAGCATTGACACAGCTAGCGCAAATAACAGCTGTTCCATAAATTTCAATCATAGGTTTAGTTGGTTGCATCGTATTTTCTCTCCTTGTGATTCAATATTGGATTTTTTCTGTTGCTAACATTATAATCATTATAAGGAAAGGAGTCGAGATAAAATGACAGAAGCAACAATTAACGACCAAGTACAAGAGGTATTAGATAAATTACGTCCATTCTTACTACGTGACGGTGGAGACTGTGAATTAGTAGATGTTGAGGATGGCGTTGTAAAATTACGTTTATTAGGTGCTTGTGGCAGTTGTCCAAGTTCTACAATAACATTAAAAGCTGGTATTGAACGCGCATTATTAGAGGAAGTACCTGGTATTGTGGAAGTAGAGCAAGTATTCTAAGTCATTATAAAAAGTTCTAGCTGAATTTCAGACTAGAACTTTTTTCTTTATTCTATATATGACGCGCATGTTCTTTTTCTTCTCGGATAATAGCCCATTGCTCTTTCGCCATATCCACAATCTTTGCCTCGCCACCGCTACTTTGTTTTTCAATAACTCTAGAAAAGAAGCGTGTTGCATTTTCAATGTCCCCGATTCTTCTTGATAATTCTGCAATCATATACATGATCCGTACAGCAGACATTTGTGTGGAGCTGTAATCTTCTGTTGAATACGATTCCATATAATGATCCCGCGCTAATTTCATAAAGCGCTCCTCTTGCCCACCATTTTTTAGCGAGCGGTAGAGCCAAGCAAGACGCAAAGCTAAACCAGCAATAGCGACATTTTTTTCTTTTTTAATCGTACCGCAGAGAAAAGCTAGTTTATAAGCTTGTATGGCCTGAAAAACAGTACGTTCTCCTTTAAAATCATGATGCACCCATTTTTTCGTAATTTGAGTGTGAATTTCATCTTGTATACCTGGAGCAAAATATTTAGTAAAGTCTTCCGTAAAGGAAAAGCCACAATGCTCACAAACGTAGACATTATAATAAAGGGCATTCACATCATCTGCGTAAATAGGGTGGAAATCGGTTTCTGTATGGTCTACTTTAATAAATTTGGAACGAACTTTTAACGTTGGAAAATCTTTTTTACAATTCAAACAATGAATTTGTTTTTCATAATATGGTGAAATATCCATATATATTACCCCCTAGATAGAAGTCGTTGTAACTATTATACCAATAAGGCGTTTAGAAACATGAATAAAAAATACTAAAAATGTGAAAAATATTAGAATTATCACTAAAAATCGACTTGAAGCTGAATGTTTGTCATACATTGGTCAAAATTGATATGATAATACGTAAGAAGGAAGGTGATTGGGATGACAAGTACAAAGCAAGTTATTGAAATTACACAAGCTGCTGGCTTTCATATTAATGAAATGATGGAGCATAATGAAGAGAAAGGCTCTTTTTTACGTGTAGTAGTAAACGGTGGTGGCTGTAGTGGGCTATCCTATGGCATGCACTTTGATCAAGAGAAAAAAGAGGACGACTTTGAAGATGTGCAGCATGGTTTAACAATTCTTGTTTCCCGTGAAGATGCGCCGATTTTGATGGGAACAAAAATTGACTATAAACAATCGCTAATGGGCGGTGGCTTCACAATCGATAATCCAAATGCCATTGCATCATGTGGTTGCGGTACGTCTTTCAAAACAGCAAAACGTGAAGGTTCGCCTGAGGTTTGTGAATAAAATAAATTTTATGTAGGGGTGTAAATAACAGCAGTTTACACAACCCTAAAAAGATGGTATTTAGGATTGTAGATACCAAGCCTTTTTGATTTGTATGTTGCAAAAACATAACAAATTGAGGAGGCTTTTTGTATGGTCTTTAAAGAGAAGTATTTGATACGATGAGATTAAAATCGTTTCACCCATTAGTTAGCTGACAATATGACAGCAATCTCTTAGAAATATTTAGCGAGAATGTGAGGTTTGGAAATGGGATAGAGGAATCAATCACACAGGATATATAATCATTGCTATATGAAGCTAAAGGATTGTTCTTATGAAAGTGTGGAGTATAATAAAAGGGCTTATGTTTTTATGCACAAGCCCCTAAATAACGTATGATGGTATGGTTTTGATTGTAGAAAAGGAGATAATGCCCCAAATGTTTATTTAATCATCTCTTTTTTCTGTTTCTTATCAAGAATTTTAAATAAGAAGAACAGTAGACTACAAGAAAAAACTATCGACATTACACTTTTAAACGCACGCATTACAAAGGTATCAGTTGGGAAACCGAATAAAATATATCCCAAACAATACATCCACGATACAACTATAAATACTTTGAAAAAATTATTCTTCATGATATATTCTCCCTTAAAAGAATTACCCTATTCCTGACTAGCTGAAATTTAATTACAGAGAGTCGCAATTTAGTAAAGTCTGAGTTGGTACAAAAACAACATTTATAAGTTGAGATTCACTATTACTGCAGGAGGTAATATGCCTATTATTTAGAGTCTTTTGGTCGATTATTTTTATAATTATTAAGCAGAAAATGTTCATAGAGCGTCTTCCGAGAGTCAAACATTGCTATAAAAATCATAAGCCCGTAACTGATGTTTGTTGGCTAGTATGATAAATTTTGAAATAAAATAATCATCGTTATATACCTGTTACATTATCAATTGTTGTAGATGCCCCATTGATTTGAATATCAATCGTATCGTAGTTAGGGTCTAATGTTAACTTAAAGACATGCTGTTCCATCGGGTTATCTTGTTGATTCGTAACATCTAACTTGACTATTAATGTGTCATCTTGTGTTTCAAGGTTTGCTGAAACGGTTCCTTTTGAGCGAAAAACGATATAAGAAATACCCTTACCATTATTGATCATTTGAAGTGTACTATTTTCTTCAATGACCGCTTGCACTTTTTTTGGAACTCTCTCTATTTTACTTATACTTAACGACGATGAATGGCATGCTGTTAAAATTAATACGACCAATATAAATAATAACTTTTTCAATGTATATCCCTCCTTGCAATTGACGTTCCTTGGTTTTATTGACTGAAAATTGCATCTATACGTTAATTGTAACAAGAATTGGAATGTAAATGGAAGTTTTATTGTTTAGTCAACAGTAGCACCTAGTGCGTTAGGCGTTTTAGCGGAGCTGAGGAATAATGCATACAGGGTCTTAAATTATGGCTACGATGAGTAAAAAAACAAAAGGACGTGCATATCTGGAAGTCTTTCAAATACGCAAGTCCATTTCTATTTAAAATCTCATTACATATCTGTTTGTTCATCTTGTCATATCACTGAGGAAATTAACTTACCTGTTACTACATCGAGAATACCTAAAATTTATAATACCAAAAAATAGCAATCTCATTGGCACATGGAAAGTTTGAGTAAAGCATTGTATCAACTGCACCTATTACAAAGTGATTTTTGGCATAAAAATAACAAGCTGAGACGTTAATATCTTGTGTTTCAAGCATAAGACCACAAAAGTTGTTTTCCTTTGCCCACTCAATCGCTTTGTTTAGTAATGCAGTGCCAACACCATTTTTTCTATAAGCTTTGGCAACAGCAATGTCCTCAATAAGTGCATATCCATTCCAATTCGAGCAAATCTTAATCTGGCCAACGCAGTTGTTTTCAATGTAGTAAAAAAATACAACTTTCCCCTCTTCTGTAACATAACTAATATCAATTTCATCATCTTCATATTTCTTGAAGTAAGAGTCAGAAAATATCTCCTCTGTATAAGTCCAAACTTTATTTTTATATGTCGGTATAATCCTTCCAGAAACAATAAAACCTTCATTGGATTTATTGAAATCTTTCATATTTAATGGGGTCATTTTAATGATCATCTTAATCTCCTTCACCTGTAGGTAATACTAATACCTTTAAAAATGAGAACTTCCCTTTCTAAAGACTTTTATAATCCTAACTGCACATCCGATCTCTTCATTCCTATGTAGATAAATAATAATAACTGAATATTAGATCTATTTTAAAGTGTAACAGGTTATAATCGATTGTGGTAGGAGTATGGTAAATGCTTATTGGTAGTGGGGGCTGTTGCTAATTAAGGAGATGATCATAATACAAACATTTAAAGTTATTTGTGGTGCAGGGAGTCCCAATTGGTGGTACCTTTCAAACAAGTTGTGAAAGTTTAGAAGTTGTTTTTTTCGATGTAGAGACAGCGTAAAACTGATCAATAATGAAAATTTAAAAACGGAACTCTTAAACTGTTTAATGAATAATAGAGGCCCTTTTTCTATGGATATGAAATAATGTTAAATAGCGCTTGTTTCATCGACGTTGGTTGAAAGTAGTGTTTTCTTATGAAGATTAGCCTTAACATTCTGAATAAAAGCTTCATTCCTTTGAAAGCAAGCAGGTATAATAGCCATATAGAGGTGAAAGTTATGAAAAAAGACCGTGGTAAAATTTGGTTAGGTGTGTCGGGAGTGACAGTTAATGCGCACGGACAATGGTTGGTTGTAAAAAAAGCTTATAGTGGTTTAAAAGGACGATGGTCATTGCCAGCGGGCTTCGTAAATGCTGGAGAAACAGTGGATGAGGCAGTGATTCGTGAAATAAAAGAAGAAACAGGAATCGACTGCAAAGTATCTGGCTTAATCGGATTTCGTACAGGTGTCATCCGTGGTGACATCAGCGATAATATGGCCATTTTTTATTGTTGTGTGCTAGATGAGCAACAGCAGGTAAGCATTCAGGAGAAAGAAATTCTGGAAGCGAAATGGTTGTATCCTGAGGAGCTTGCTCAAGATGAAACGACGTCTGTTATGTTAAAGGAAATGGCATCTAATCAATTTGAAAGGCATCAATTAGAAGCAATAGAAGGGATTAATCCTGGTGATATTTTTGGCTATACCTCTTATCGATTATTTTTTAAAAAGTGATGTGAGAGTAGGGGGGAACCTATGATGGAGCTATTTTTATTTATGTTAGAACGAGTTGGGCTGATCATTGTGTTTGCCTTTTTAATGTCAAGGTGGCGACTCTTTCGAGAAAAACTATTTCAGGAGCAAGGGACTAAAGAGAAAATATGGCTCATTATTATTTTCAGTGGCCTTTGTATTATCAGTAGTTATACAGGGATTAAAATTGAAAGTGGAACGATTCATCCGTTAAATCAGATGATACATAGTACGATCAATGCAGAGGAGGCCATTGCCAATACGAGGTTAATCGGTGTAGCCATTGCAGGTATTTTTGGTGGACCTTTAGTTGGTGTTTGTGTGGGTATTATTGCAGGCATTCATCGTATTACACTAGGTGGCTTTACTGCCATTGCTTGTGGGGTTTCGACAATTCTAGCGGGCTTTATTACTGGTGGATTAAGTAAACGCTTTAAGATTCGCCAAACCTTTTCCTATAAAAAGGCTGTAGTGATTGGAATCTGTGCGGAAACCATACAGATGATCGTGATATTAGTAGTGGCTAAGCCATTTGAGCAAGCGCTGCAATTAGTTTCGTTAATCGCTATGCCTATGATTTTGATGAATGCCTTTGGGATTTTTTTATTTTTCATGATTATTAAAACGTTTATAGATGAAGAAGAACGGACGAAGGCCTTACAAACGCATCAGGCTTTTTCAATCGCCCAACAAACGATTGAGCATTTCCGCAAGGGTTTGAATGAGGAATCTTGTCAAACAGTTGCTGAAATTATTAAAAGAGAAATAATGGTAGATGCGGTCGCGATAACCGATAAAAATGGCGTGTTAGCTCATGTTGGAGTTGGTGAAGACCACCATTTAATTCACCGTCAAATCATGACCGCTTTGACAAAAAGAGTATTAGAGGAAGGCAAAATTTTAATGGCCACTTCTTCCAAAGAGATTCATTGCCCACAAGATGGTTGTCCATTAAGTGCGGCCATTGTCTTGCCTTTAAAAGTGCAACATCGAACAGTTGGAAGCTTAAAGCTTTATTTCACGAATGAGGATTCTTTAACCGGAGTTAAGAAAGAGCTTGCAGAGGGCTTAAGTAGACTATTCTCGTCACAGCTTGAGTATGCTGAAATTGAACAGCAGAGAAAATTGCTAAAGGATGCTGAAATTAAAGCATTACAGGCACAAGTCCATCCCCATTTTTTCTTTAATAGTCTTAATACCATTTCTAGCTTGATTCGGACGGATGCAGATGAGGCGAGAGCTTTATTGATCAAACTCAGTACATTTTTTAGAAGTAATTTGCAGGGAGCGCGGCAAATGCTGATTCCATTAAAAAATGAAATTGATCATGTTGAAGCCTATTTATCCATTGAGCAAACAAGATTTCCTAATCGCTATGAAGTTGAATTTATGATGGATGAATCGCTTTTTGATGTACAGATCCCACCATTTACATTACAGCCTCTTGTCGAGAATGCTATTTATCATGCCTTTAAAAATCGTAAGGAAGGCAAAATTTATGTCAAAGTACAACGCGTGAACGATAAGCTATTGCTGTTGACAGAGGATAATGGTTGTGGCATGAGGAAAGAACAGGTGAAACAACTGGGCAAACGCATTATGGAATCGGAACAAGGGACAGGCACGGCTTTATGGAATATTTATCAACGAATTCATGAAATTTATGGTTCTGAGGCTGATTTTCATATAACAAGTACATTGGATGTAGGAACAAAAATTATGATTCAACTGCCGTTAAAGGCGACTAGATGGGAGTAGACAAAATTGAATGTATATATTGTTGATGATGAACCTTTAGCGCGAGCTGAGTTGCGTTACTTATTAGAGCAAACAGCGCTAGTGAACGTTTGTGGGGAATCAGAGAACTTAGAAGAATTTTGTGAAAAGTCGCAGTTTGAAAAAGTAGATTGTGTATTTTTAGATATTGAGTTAGGAATGAACAATGGACTTGATCTAGCCAAGCAACTTATGCTAAATGAGCAACGGCCAGAAATTATTTTTGCTACAGCTTATGATGAATATGCATTGCAAGCATTTGAAGTGAATGCATTTGATTATATTTTGAAACCATTTGAGGCGCAGCGAGTACAAAATGCGGTGGAAAAACTAATAGCAAAAAAAAGAGCAGCACAGGTAAAAACAATGGAAGAATTAAAAGTGTCACAATTTGACAAGCTTGAGAAATTAACCGTTTATATGAATGATCGAATTTTATTAATGAAAATTCAAGATATTTTGTATTGTACATCTGAAGAAAGTAAAACGATTGTCGTGACAGAGCAAGGCCGATTTTTTGCTTCGGAATCTTTAGCTGCATTAGAAAAGAGGCTTGTTTTAAAAGGCTTTGCGCGCGTCCATCGAGCGTATATTGTCAATATAGAGTATATAGTTGAGCTAGAACCTTGGAGTAGTTCTAAATATAATTTAATATTGCACAACAGGCATTCGATTCCTGTTAGTCGACTATACATGAAGGATGTAAGAAAAATTTTTGATCTATCTAAGTAATTGCATTTCACCAGTAGAATACTACCTCTCAACATAAATTTCTGACATTTCAGTTAATTTTGTGAATAATGAGGACATTCCTTTGCTATGATGTGGAAAAAAGTAAAAGGGGTGTTTAGATGAATGCAATTACAATTGTAATAGGTTCCATTTGTGTTTTAGTGATTAGCTATCGTTTGTATGGCATTTTCTTTACAAAAAAAGTGCTGAAAATAAAAGATGATACGCCCACACCCGCCCACGCTTTGGAAGATGGTAAAGACTATGTTCCGACGAATAAATGGGTAACCTTTGGACATCATTTTGCAGCAATTGCAGCAGCGGGACCTTTAGTAGGGCCGATTTTAGCTGCACAGTTTGGTTATTTACCTGGCCTTCTATGGTTATTAATAGGAGCGGTCATTGGAGGGGCTGTCCATGATGCAGTGGTATTATTTGCTTCTATGCGTCATGGTGGTAAGTCATTATCTGAAGTGATGAAGGAAGAGCTCGGTCCAATTGCTGGCTTCTGTACAGGCCTTGCGATGCTGTTTATTATTACAATTACAATGGCAGGCCTTTCAATGGTGGTCTTAGGTGCTTTAGAACGCAATCCATGGGGGACATTTGCGGTAGGAATCACCATTCCAATTGCCATGCTTGTAGGTATTGCTTATCGTAAAACGGGCAATTTACTTGTCACATCAACAGTTGGGTTTGTTTTGTTAATGATTGGCGTATTTATTGGACCGCTCATTCAAGGCACAGCATTTGGTGATTTTTTAACGTTTGATCGTGATACTTTAGCTATTATATTACCTATCTATGCATTTTTCGCCGCAGCATTACCTGTGTGGTTATTATTGGCTCCACGGGATTATTTAAGTAGTTTCATGAAAATTGGGGTATTCATTGCCTTAATTATTGGCGTCTTTTTCGTTAATCCAGCTATTCAATTCCCAGCATTTACGGAATTTATTCATGGTGGTGGTCCAGTTATTGCTGGTCCTGTCTGGCCATTTGTGTCCATTACGATTGCTTGTGGGGCCATTTCAGGCTTCCATGCTTTTGTGGGCTCAGGAACTACGCCTAAAATGATTGATCGTTGGGAAGACATCCGTATCGTAGGGTTTGGCGCTATGCTTGTAGAGTCTTTAGTAGGTGTGATGGCTTTAATTGCTGCTACGGCCCTTCATCCAGCAGACTACTTTGCCATTAACTCAGCGCCAGCAGTTTTTGCGACATTAGGGATGGAGCCTGTTCATTTACAAGCATTATCACAAAGTATTGGCATGGACTTAGAAGGACGTACAGGAGGAGCCGTTACATTAGCTGTCGGGATGACTGATATCTTTACAGGTATTCCTTGGTTTGCGGAGTTATCTTCCTATTTCTATCAATTTGTCATTATGTTTGAGGCTGTGTTCATTCTGACAGCCATTGATGCAGGTACACGAGTAGCACGCTATTTAATTCAAGACTTTGGTGGCAATGTTTATAAGCCATTGAAGCGTACTAATTGGATACCAGGCACAATTTTTGCCAGTGCCCTTGCTTGCCTTATGTGGGGCTATTTATTGTATTCGGGGGATATAAGCTCTATTTGGGTACTATTCGGTGTATCCAATCAGCTAATGGCAGCAATTGGTTTAGTATGTGGGGTTACGATGGTATTGAAGGTAGCAGATAAGCGAATCTATGCTTTAACATGCTTTATTCCATTGGTTTATTTATACGTCACTGTTAATGTTGCAGGCTATTGGATGATTAAAAATGTTTATTGGAATCCAGCGGCCGCAGGTTTCAATATGTTAAATGGTATATTATCCGTAATCATGCTGATGCTAGGTTTACTAATCGTTATTACAGCCTTTAAAAAATGGGCACAGCTGTGGAAATCTCCAAAGTTTGTATTATCGCAATCAACATCATAATGTAATAGTAGAAACTATTGAAGATAAGGGATTGTCTTCAATAGTTTTTTTGAGGATAAAAGTATGCTATTCGCGTGTATAGAATAACCGCGATAATAGAAAGAACAATTGCAATAAACGAAAATGATTTCCTAAATATGTCGAACAAGCGAAAACAAGGATATGTTCATTGAAAGCGTTGTCGTAATCATGTAAACTAATGAGAGGAAAACGGAGGTTATACATACATGGATGGTCCAGTTTCATTAGTACAGTTAATCATTTCTATTTTGTTGTTTTTTGTCATGTTCTTTGGTATCGGATTCTTATTAAATATGCTGTTACGTATGACATGGTTAATGGCGATTGTATATCCAATTGTTGTGATCTTTATCGTGGACGAAGTAAGCTTTTTAGATTATATTTTTAAGCCAGGTTCTGCATTTCCAGCGTTAATCGATAAATTACAAGCCCTTCACTTGGTAGATATCGCTATTTTATCAGGTGGCTTTGCAGGCTCCATCGTGGCAGGCATTGTGATGATTTTTTTACGAAAAAGTGGATATCGAATGTTCTAATTTGCTCAGTATTCTTCTTTCAATTTGTTGACAGAAGAATACTTTTTTATTATTTAAAAAACACATCCTCCTGAATAGAGGATGTGTTTTTGCTACTGTATGAAAAATTCGTAGGTTATGATGGCGATAAAAATACCTGTGAGAGCTCCGAAAAATACCTCGCTTCGTTTGTGGCCTAATAATGTTTTTAATTCCTCCATTTTCTCTTGCCCATCCATCTGAGGCCATTTTTTCAAATCATGGAGCAGTGTTTGGAAATCCTTGCGCAATTGATTTAATATAGCGGCATGCTGCCCAGCTTGGTAACGTACACCACTTGCATCGTACATAACAATAATGGAAAACATAGCGGCTACTGCAAAAATTGGAGATTCTAAACCTGTCTCATAAGCAATAGAGGTTGCCAGTCCAGTGACAGAAGCGGAGTGAGAGCTAGGCATCCCGCCTGTCGAAGTAAAGAGGCTCCATTTCAATTGTCTGGTCATTAGAAAATGGATGGGGATCTTGACAAACTGAGCAAAGAGAACCGAAAAGAGGGCAATAAGTAATGGGGTATTTTGAAGTAAACTCAAATTCATCACAACCTTCGCAAATAATTGCTTTTATTATAACATTCATTATTTTCTAAAAGAAGATATAGGCAAATATTACGCGCTTTTCAGAAATATCGTTATAATAGTAAAAGGAATGGAGGAATTTACATGCATATTGTAAAAGAAGCAAAGACATTTGAAACGATTTCTACCGAATTATTAGTAGTGGGAGTCACAAAACATCGTGAACAAATGCAGGACTGGGCAAGCTTTTCATCTTTTTATGGTGAATCTCTTGATATGTGGGTTAGCGCAGGGGACGTATCGACTGAACTAAAGAAGCTAACGAAATTGCCATTTGTGAAAGAGCATGCCAATCTTAAACGTATTTTATTTGTAGGGTTGGATGAGCGTAAAAACCTAACAGAAGGTGATGTACGAGCAGCCTTTGGTTTGGTAGGGAAAGAATTAAGAGCTTTAAAAGTGAAAGAGTATTCCATCTGGCTTGAATCATTTACAACAGAAACTATCTCAGTGACGGACGTAGCATTCATAGCGGGTGAAGGAATTGGCCTTGGCTATTATTCTATTCCTCATTACAAAACAACTTCAAACGAAGTGGATAAACGAATTGACGCTGTGCATCTTGTGACAACAGCAGAGGATTTAGATGAAGTTGTAGCAGGCTTTGAAGTCGGCGTCATTTATGCGGACGCAGTAAATGAAGCACGTAGCCTAATTAATTTACCACCGAATTTACTAACAGCAACTGATTTAGCAAACTATGCTGAATCTCTTGCAAATGAATATGATTTTGAAGTAGAGATTTTAGGTAAAACGCAATTAGAAGAACTAGGTATGGGCGGTATTTTAAGTGTCAACCAAGGCTCCTATGAAGAACCTCGATTAATCACATTAAAATATAAAGCGACTGATGATTTTGAAGATCCAATTGGCCTTGTTGGTAAAGGTGTAACTTATGATACGGGTGGCTATTCATTAAAACCAAAAGACTCGATGGTAGGTATGAAAGGCGACATGGGCGGTGCAGCAGCAGTACTTGGTGCTATGAAAATTATCGGTGAATTACGTCCGAATAAAAATGTAGTAGCCGTTATTGGATCTACTGATAACATGGTATCTGACACAGCATTTAAACCAGATGATGTAATTACGACGTATAGTGGGAAAACAGTCGAAGTGTTAAATACAGATGCAGAAGGGCGTTTAGTTCTGGCAGATGCAACTACATATGCTAAGCAGCAGGGAGCTGCGTCACTTATTGATGTCGCTACCCTAACAGGAGGCGTTATTACTGCGCTTGGTATGGATAAAACAGGTGCTCTTTCTAATGATGATGAATTTTTTGCAGGGTTTATGGAAGCAGCAAAAGAAACGGATGAATTTGTTTGGCGTATGCCTTTAACAGAGAATGATAAAAAGAGAATTCGTAAATCAGATGTAGCTGATTTAAACAACTCACCTGGTCGTGACGGTCACATGATTTTTGGTGGAGGCTTTGTTGGCGAATTTGTTGGTGAAACACCTTGGATTCACCTGGATATTGCCGGAACATCCGATGCGGTAGCTGTACATGATTTAGGTCCCAAAGGTGGTACAGGCGTGATGGTACGTACACTCGCTAATTTTGTCCAACGTTTAGGAGAAGAAAACTAATAGAGCATTTTAGTCAGCGGGAGTTTATTCTCGCTGATTTTTTGCGTTTTAAGCACTAATCCCGATAGATTAGGCATTGTACATATGATAGATGAATCTTCTTTCATACGATAGAGTAAAAAGGGGAGGTAGCATATGCGTAATTTCGGAGGTTACCCAGGAGGAGGATTTGGAGGGTTTATTTGGCCATTCGGTGCACCATTTTTTGGTGGATTTTTAGGAAGTTTACTAGGTTCGCAATTTAATCGATATCCTTACTATCCATATTATCCAAACTACCGGCCATATCCGCGAGGTCCATTTTACCGACCAGGGTATCGTAGACCTTGGTAAGGACATAAAATGCATGAACCAGTAGCCATGTCAAAATTGGCCACTGGTTTTTTTGTTGTGCTTTGGCAAGTAGCAAATTTTGTGTTGACAGAATATACTAAATTATTTATTATTCTTATTATATTACTAAGAATTAAATAAGTAGCTGACTAGCAAACTAGAGGCTTTTATTGTTCATAGGCATTTTTGTGCTTAGGGATAATATTAGCCTTTTTTCGTTATCTTGATTTAGAAAGGTGCCAGGTACAGAAGACCCCTTCCTCAATAGGGGAGATGAATGAAATTTGTCCTTTGTAGTTGGTATTCGAACGTCCGCCTAATCAAAATTGAGCATCTGGCGGATATCAAATGGTGTGAGGATTTTAGATGAACTTTTACTCGTCAGGTTGAGAAAGTTTGGACACCATGACGCTGAGGCGCAATTGATATAAGGAGTGAAATGGAATGGGGAAAGTTTATATCGTAGGTGCTGGTCCCGGAGACGCTGACCTCATTACGGTCAAGGGATTACGTTGTATTGAATGTGCAGATATCATTTTATACGACAGACTCATTAATAAAGAGCTATTAACCTACGCCAAGCAAGACGCTAAATTGATATTTTGCGGGAAAATGCCACAACAACATGCCATGATTCAGGAGCATATTAATCAAACACTTGTCAGTTATGCACAGCAAGGGTTAGTCGTTACAAGATTAAAGGGGGGTGACCCATTTGTTTTTGGAAGAGGAGCAGAAGAGGCCGAGGTACTAGTGAAACATCATATTCCATTTGAAATTGTACCAGGGATTACTTCAGGTATAGCAGCGCCAGCTTATGCAGGGATTCCTGTGACACATCGGGACTTGGGCTCAAGTTTTGCTATGGTCACTGGACATATGCAGGAAGGCAAAGATGACGAGATTCGTTGGGAGAGTCTTGCGAAAGGGATCGATACGATTGCGATTTATATGGGGGTAGGTAATCTGCCGTACATCCGTCAGCAACTCCTTAAATATGGACGTGAGGAACAAACGCCTGTAGCTGTTATCCATTGGGGAACATTTTCTGCTAAGCAAAAAACGGTTACGGGTACTTTAGCAACGATTGAAGAAATTGCTCGAACAGAAAATATTCAAAACCCGAGCATCATTTTAGTTGGGAAGGTTGTGACATTAAGAGAAACTATTCAATGGTTTGAGCATAACAATCCACAACCAATCCAAATTGTGAGGTAAGGATGTGAGTTCATGCAGGCTATTTTATATATTGCCCATGGTAGTCGTGTCAAAGCAGGTGTAGAGCAAGCCGTAGCATTTCTTCAAAGAGTACAACAAGAAGTTCATGTACCCATTCAGGAAATATGCTTTTTGGAGCTTGCAACACCAACAATTGCAGACGGGATCGCAACCTGTGTTAGACAAGGGGCTACCACGATTGCTGTTATGCCCATTTTACTACTTGCCGCACAACATGCAAAACAGGATATTCCTACCGAAATGGCCAAGGCCCAAAAGCTCTATCCATATGTCCAGTTTACCTATGGTGAACCATTAGGCATTCATGAACGAATCATTGACACGTTGCAGGCTAGGATTCTCGAGAAACAACAACCTAACAGTGAAGCAAATGTTTTATTAATAGGACGTGGCAGTAGTGATCCAACCGTTAAGAGAGATTTAGCTAAAATTGCAACTAGGTTGCGTATGAAATACAACTATCAAACAGTAGATATTTGCTTCTTATATGGAATGGGTCCAAGTTTTGATGACTGGCTTCAGCAAGAAAATGAGAGGCAGCATCAAGTTTTTATTGTACCTTATCTCTTATTTACAGGTATTTTACGGCAAAGCATTACAAAGCGATTACAAGGGTTAGACAACAACAACATGATACTGTGTGAAAGCTTGGGTTATGACGACAATGTAAAAAAAGTATTAGTGGAGCGTGTTAATGAATTACTACATTTTAAAGAGGAAGGTGTTTCGTAATGGTAGATAAAAGGACTGAAAATTTAAATCTAGCATTAGATAATGTCCGCCAAATGCTAAATACTGTGAACCATGGATCGATTACATTGATTGTTCAAAACTCTTATGTGGTTCAAATAGAAAAAAAGGAAAAAATAAGACTCCGATAATTCTTTTTAGAGAATGAAATGATGACGATTCGCGAGGTGGCAAAGATTGAAATTGCAAGTAGTAAACAGTCCATTTAATGAAGAGCAGGTAAAGTTATTAAACGAACTTTTGCCTAAATTAACACTTGAACAAAAAATTTGGTTAAACGGTTATTTAAGTGCACCACAAGCTACTCAGGAAGCCATAGTTGAAACTATTCCAGAAGCAAACCAACCTATTACGAAAACAATGACGATTTTATATGGTTCACAAACGGGCAATAGTCAAGGATTAGCTGAAAAATATGCGTCCGCATTAAAGACTCAAAACGTAGACGTTACTGTCTCATCATTAGGAAAATTTAAAGCAAGTAACTTAAAGAAAATCACTAATCTATTACTCATTGTGAGTACACATGGTGAGGGTGATCCACCAGATCAGGCGATCCAGTTCTATGAATTTTTGCATAGTAAACGAGCACCAAAACTAGAGCATCTTCAGTATTCGGTTCTTGCTTTAGGGGATAGCTCCTATGAATTTTTCTGCAAAACAGGCAAGGACCTAGATGAACAATTTGCCAAGTTAGGTGCAACAAGGATTGTTCCTCGTATTGATTGTGATGTGGATTATGACGACGCGGCTGCACAATGGTTCTCAACCGTTCAACAGGAATTTCTCAAACAGGCTACAGCAATATCAGTAACTTCAACACAGAGCGATGAAAAACTAGGAGCTACTACATATTCAAGAAAAAATCCATTTTACGCTGAAGTGTTAGAAAATATTAATCTAAACGGTCGAGGCTCTAACAAAGAGACACGTCATCTAGAATTATCCATTGAAGGAGCGAATTTTCTATTTGAACCGGGAGACAGCATAGGTATTCAACCGGAGAATAGTGAGCAATTAGTCCATGCATTACTGGTAGCCCTGAAATTTGATCCAGTTACTGAGGTGACTGTTTTTGATGAAATCATGTCCTTAAAGAATGCCTTACAAAAAAAATTGGAAATTACAGTGTTATCAAAGCCAGTGCTCGAAAAAATTAATGTTTACACAAACCATAATCAGTTTTCAAAGCTTTTTGAAGAACCTAATGCATGGAAGGATTATGCCAAGGGAAGGGATTTACTTGATGTAGTAGAAGAATTTGCTCCTTTCACATGGAGTGCGCAGCAATTCGTGGAGATTCTACGAAAAATTCCATCACGATTGTATTCCATTGCAAGTAGCCAATTGGCCAATAATGATGAGGTTCATTTAACGATTAGCAAGGTAAGCTATGAGACGAACGGCCGACAACGTTTTGGAGTTTGTTCAGGTAGTGTGGCGGAACTTCAAATTGGCGATACATTACCAATCTATGTTCATAAAAACCCAAATTTCAGATTACCAGAACAGAAGGAAACGCCAATAATTATGATTGGCGCTGGCACAGGTATCGCACCATATCGAGCTTTTCTAGAGGAAAGAGAAGAGTTAGGGGTTGAGGGGAAAGCTTGGCTCATTTTTGGCGATCGGCATTTTGTCACGGACTTCCTATATCAAACAGATTGGCAACGCTGGCTAGCTTCTGGCACATTAAGTCAAATGCATATAGCCTTTTCACGTGATACCGATAAAAAAATCTATGTTCAACACAAATTGGAAGAGAATGCAGCTAGTTTTTATGAATGGCTTGAGCAAGGCGCTACCATTTATGTATGTGGTGATAAAAAATCAATGGCAGCTGATGTGGATGCAACTATTCATCGTATCATTGAACGGCAGGGGCAGAAAACGACTGAGCAGGCAAAAGCCTTTGTAAAAGAACTAAAGCAACAAAAACGATACCAGCGTGATGTTTATTAACTGTATTCGGGACAAAAACCTTTCTCGTAGGAAGATTACTATTTGCTAGCAAGCGAAGCCTCTGGAGAGGTGTAATGGATTAAAGGAGCGATAAAGAATGACAGAGAAAATTGTTTTGCCTCCACAGTCTGGGAAACCAAGTGATGTAGAGCGTATTAAGACCGAAAGTAATTATCTTCGTGGGACACTTGAACGGACTATGAACGACCCATTAAGTTCTGGTATTCCTGAGGATGACAATCGTTTAATGAAATTCCATGGTAGTTACCTACAGGATGACCGAGACCTTCGCAATGAACGACAACGCCAAAAACTAGAGCCTGCTTATCAATTCATGGTACGCGTACGAACACCTGGAGGAGCGGCTACCCCAGCGCAATGGCTTGTAATGGATGAAATGGCTAGAAAGTATGGCAATGGCTCCTTAAAACTAACAACACGTCAAGCATTTCAAGTACATGGCATTTTAAAATGGAATGTTAAAAAATATATGCAAGAAATGAATGAAGTGTTATTGGATTCTCTTGCTGCCTGCGGGGATGTAAACCGTAATGTCATGTGTAATGTAAATCCAAATCAGTCTGCATTACATGAAGAAGTTTATAACTGGTCTGCTAAACTAAGTGAGCATTTACTACCGCGTACACGTGCATACCATGAATTATGGTTAGATGGAGAGAAGGTAATAGACAGTCAGGATGAAGAAATTGAACCGATTTATGGAGCACAATATTTGCCCCGTAAATTTAAAATTGCCATTGCGATTCCTCCAAGTAATGATGTCGATGTTTTTTCGCAAGATATCGGATTTATCGCTATCGTAGAAGATCAACAGCTTATTGGTTTTAATGTAGCTGTTGGTGGAGGAATGGGCATGACGCATGGTGATCATACTACCTATCCACAGCTTGCACGTGAAATTGGCTTTATTACGCCGGATAGACTATTGGAAACAGCGGAAAAGATTATTACCATTCAGAGAGATTATGGGAATCGCTCTGTCCGTAAAAATGCACGTTTCAAATATACGATTGATGCGAAAGGACTAGAATGGTTTAACGAAGAACTAACGCGACGTTTGGGTTGGAGCATTCAAGAAGCACGTCCTTATACGTTTGAACGTACAGGGGATGAGTTCGGTTGGATTAAAGGGGCAGAGGGTAAATGGCATTATACGTTATTTATTCAAAATGGCCGTATTAAAGATTTTGAAGATTATCAGCTGTTAACAGGGTTACGTGAAATAGCTAAGGTGCATACAGGTGATTTCCGTTTAACGCCTAACCAGAATTTAATGATTGGAAATATAACACCACAGAAGAGGAAAAAGATTGAGGCTATTATAGATCAATATAAGTTGACGGATGGTGCACATTATTCTGCATTGCGCCGAAATTCCATTGCCTGTGTATCCTTACCTACTTGTGGTTTAGCGATGGCGGAAGCAGAGCGTTATTTGCCTTCTCTTATTACTAAAATTGAAACAATCATCGATGAAACAGGGTTAAATGATACAGAAATTGTAATTCGTATGTCGGGCTGTCCAAATGGCTGTTCACGCGCAGCGATGGCTGAAATAGGCTTTATCGGTAAAGGTCCTGGGAAATACAATTTATATCTAGGGGCAAGTTTTACTGGTAATCGATTGAATAAAATCTATCGTGAAAATATTGGTGAAGAAGAGATACTAGCGGAACTTCGACCAATTCTTATACATTATGCGAAGGAACGTTTAGAGGATGAGCATTTTGGCGATTTTGTGATTCGTGCTGGATATGTGACAGCCGTTTATGATGGTAGAGAATTTCATATATAAATAAAAACCATGTAGCAAAATTTTTTTGCTACATGGTTTTTTAGATGGAGTAATCTTCAGGGATGAAGACTTTTAATTGTTTGGGCCTAACAAATACATGATCACCAACTTTAAGGTGAAGATGAAAGAACTGTTCTTTTGATAATTCAGCCTCTAAAAATTCATCAAGATCTTCACGGCGTAGCTCAATTTGGACAATAGGTCCTAGCACATGGATATGATTTATTTGGACAGGAACCGTACCTGGAACACTCACTTTTTCTATCTGTATATCATGAGGGCGAACATAAGCAATCACATTATCTTCTGTATGTGTTTGCACATCAGGCACATCAAGTGCAACTTCTCCGTGCATCAGCTTACCGTTATGTAAGCGTCCTTTAAAAAGATTGACATTGCCTAAAAAATCATAGACAAATGGACTTTTGGGATTTGTATAGACTTCATCAGGACTCCCGATTTGCTCTATTTTACCATTGTTCATGACAACAATACGATCTGCTACATCCAATGCTTCCTCTTGATCATGCGTAACAAAAATACTTGTAATATGAAATTCATCGTGTAACTTTCGCAGCCATCGACGCAACTCCTTACGTACTTTTGCATCGAGTGCCCCGAATGGCTCATCTAGTAAAAGAACTTTAGGCTCTACAGCAAGTGCTCTCGCTAAAGCTACACGTTGTCTCTGTCCACCTGAGAGCTGTGTGGGATAACGATCGGAGAAATTTTCGAGTTTAACTAATTGTAGTAATTCCATCACTTTGTCATGTATCTCCTGCTTAGAAGGCCTAGTTTTTCGGGGGCGAACCTTCAGCCCATAAGCGACATTATCAAAGACAGTCATATGGCGAAATAGGGCATAATGTTGAAATACAAAGCCTACATTACGTTCCTTTGGATGCCGATCCGTCATGGAATATCCATCAAAAAAGATATCACCTGTATCGGCGGTTTCCAGCCCTGCAATGACACGTAATAAAGAGGTTTTTCCTGATCCAGAAGGACCGAGCAATGCGACAAGTTCACCTGACTGAATATGAATAGAAATGTCCTCTAATGCTTGAAAAGATCCATACTTTTTTGTTACATTCTGAATTTGAATACTCATTTTGACCATCTCCTTTTAACTTGATTTTGACTTCCATGTAATAATGTCTTTTAAAATTAATGTAAAGATGGCCATGACACTCATTAAAGATGCAACAGCAAATGCAGCTGAAAATTGATATTCATTATAGAGAATTTCAATATGGAGTGGCATTGTATTGGTCATGCCTCGTATATGACCTGATACTACTGATACAGCACCAAATTCTCCTATGGCGCGTGCATTACATAATATCAAACCATAAAATAAACCCCATTTAATATTCGGTAATGTGACATACCAAAATGTCTTAAAGCCACTTCCACCAAGTGAAATGGACGCCTCCTCCTCAGAAGTACCCTGTGCTTGCATCAGCGGTATTAATTCACGAGCAACAAATGGCAATGTGACAAATATAGTTGCAAGGACAATACCTGGTAGAGCAAAAACAATTTTAATATCATTAGCGAATAACCAATCACCAAATAATCCCTGTGACCCAAATAATAAAATAAACACCAAACCCGCGATAACAGGGGAGACTGCAAAAGGTAAATCAACAATGGTTAGTAAAAGATTTTTCCCCTTAAAATTAAATTTTGTAAGTGTCCAAGCAGCCATCACACCAAAAATCGCATTTAGCGGTACGGCAATAGCTACGACCATTAAAGTGAGTTTAATAGCAGCTAATGCATCTGGATGTGTAATAGCTGCCAAGTAAACATCCACACCTTTTTGAAAGGCTGTGATAAAAATTGAAGCTAATGGTAGTACGATAAAAAAAGCTAAAAAGGCTAAAGCAATAAATGTGAGTGTATAGCGAATAAAACGAGGCTCTTGTAAGGCGGCAGACTTAGTAACTTTATTTTTTTCAGTACTAGTCTGTTGAATAAATGTTGATTGTTCCATATAGCTCCTCCTAATGTACAAAGCGACGATTGGCTAGCCATTGTATGATGTTGATTGTAAATAATAAAATAAATGACGTAACAAGCATTACTACTGCAATTGCAGTGGCGCCAGCATAATCATATTGCTCAAGCTTAGTCATAATAATTAAAGGTGTAATTTCTGTTTTCATAGGCATATTTCCAGCAATGAAAACAACAGAGCCATACTCGCCTAGTGCTCGAGCAAAGGCTAATGAAAAGCCCGTTAATATCGCTGGTAGCAACTCGGGTAGAATGACCTTTCGAAAAGTTTGTAAACGATTCGCTCCAAGGCTAGCAGAAGCCTCCTCGACTTCAGCACTAATATTTTGCAATACTGGCTGTACTGTCCGTACAACAAAAGGTAACCCAATAAAAGTTAAGGCAATAATGATGCCAAGGGGTGTAAAGGCAATTTTAAAATCAAAAAATTGGCCAATCCAACCATTGGGCGCATAAAGCGATGTTAAGGCAATCCCAGCTACAGCAGTAGGCAAAGCAAAGGGTAAATCTACTAATCCATCTATGATTCTTTTAAAGGGGAACTGGTAGCGCACCAGAACCCAAGCAATAATTGTGCCGAAAAGAACATTCAATAGACCTGCAATTAGAGCTGTGCTGAAGCTTACTTTATAGGAAGCAACAGCACGAGGATCCGTGATTATATCGACAAACGCTGTCCAGCTTAAGGACATAGTGTGGATGAATATCATGGAAAGTGGTAACAATACTAGTAAGCTTACATATAGCATCGTATAACCAAGAGACAGGTGAAATCCTGGGATAATTCGACGTGATTTCTTCGTCAGGGTTAGACTACTCATTAGAACACTCCTTATTGTGGTACATAGATTTCATCAAAGGTACCACCATCTTTAAAGTGCGTGGCTTGTGCTTGTGTCCAGCCACCAAAATCATCAATAGAGACAAGTTCAAGCTGAGGGAATTGATCTTTATATTTGGCTAGAACAGTTTCGCTGCGAGGGCGATAGTAATTTTTCGCAGCAATTTCTTGCCCGTTATCGCTATATAAATGCTGTAAGTAAGCCTCAGCCACTTCACGTGTCCGTTTTTTATCCACGATTTTATCAACAACTGCAACTGGTGGCTCCGCTAAAATACTTAATGAAGGTGTTATAATTTCGAACTCATCCTTACCTAATTCATGAAGTGATAAGTAGGCTTCATTTTCCCATGCAATTAAGACATCCCCAATTTTTCGTTCAACAAATGTTGTTGTAGCTCCTCGTGCGCCCGAATCTAGTACTTCAACATTGCTATAAAGTGATTTCATAAATTCTTTTATTTTTGATTCATCATTGTTATATAACTTCCCAGCATAAGCCCAAGCAGCTAAGTAGTTCCACCTTGCACCACCAGATGTTTTTGGATTAGGTGTAATGACAGATACGTCTTTTTTTATGAGATCATCCCAATCTAGAATATTTTTGGGGTTGCCCTTACGTACTAAAAAGACAATGGTTGATGTATAAGGGGTAGAGTTATGGTCAAATTCCGTTTGCCATTCTTTATTCAACAGTTCACGAGATTGGGCAATTTCATCAATATCATAGGCGAGAGCAAGCGTGACAACGTCCGCTTCAAGACCATCAATCACTGCTCTACCTTGTTTGCCAGAGCCCCCATGAGATTGTTTGATCGTAACATCTTGCCCTGTTTCATCCTTCCACTTTTTTATAAAATCTTTATTGAACTCATCGTAAAGCTCACGTGTTGGATCATAGGATACATTTAGTAGCTCTACTGATTTTCCACTTGCATTTTCATTTGAGTCAGCGCTACCACATCCTGTTAAGGTTAACGTTATTACAGTTAGTAGTACTATTAATTGCAGAACATATCTCCTTTTTTTCATTCCACTTCGCTCCCTTTCTGGCCAAAGAATGCAAAAGGCCATCCCCCATAATGACAAAACATCATGGGTAGACGGCCTTCAGATCCTCTGATCAGCATTTTTAGTATTTGTGTCAAAGCTTTAGGTAATACATTAAACATATATTTCCTATTAGTCAACAAGGAATTATAAAATTTTGAAAGTAACTGTGATTATCTATATATCATTCATCTTATGCACCTAAGAGTGTCAAAAGTGGGTTCATTGCATAAGATATTTCAAAAACCTAGTTGACTGCTTGGTGTACTTTAGTATATATTTGGTAATAAGAAGAACGATTATAGAACGAGGTAGCAATTAATAGTGAACAATCGTTGAATAATGAGCTGGCTAGTCAAACTAGAGGCGTTTTAACAAAGACATGTTTTTTTGTGTCGTTTGTTAGAACGCCTTTTTTCGCTATGAGGGGGATTCAATGTTAACACATGCAAATTGGCAAGAACCAAACATTAATTTTCAAGTGGATGATACGTATAAGGGAGCATTAGAGGTTCTACAGTGGAGCTATCAAGAGTATGGAGATGAAATAGTTTATGCCTGTAGTTTTGGGGTTGAGGGCATAGTCTTAATTGATCTCATTTCTAAGGTGAGGCCAGATGCAACCATTGTCTTTTTAGATACAGATGTCCATTTTAAAGAAACTTATGAAACGATCAATCAAGTAAAAGAAAAATATCCACAATTAAACATTGTTATGAAGAAGCCTGCACTTACACTAGAACAACAAGCGGTTCAATATGGTCATGAACTATGGAAGTCAAATCCAAATCAATGCTGTGATATTCGCAAGATTAAGCCTTTACATGAAGCTCTGTCAGGTACAAAGGCTTGGATATCTGGTTTACGTCGTGAACAATCGCCAACACGTCAACAGACAAATTTTCTTAATCGTGATGATAAATTTAAGTCGATTAAAGTTTGTCCACTTATCCATTGGACTTGGAAGGATGTCTGGCGATATGTCTCAAAGCACAATTTGCCATACAATCCCTTGCATGATCAAGGTTATCCAAGTATCGGTTGTGAGCATTGTACAAAACCGGCGTTTACGATGGATGATTTACGTTCTGGTCGATGGCAAGGTTCTGGTAAAACGGAATGTGGGCTACATGAATAGAGGAGTTATGTCATGCTTGAATATTTTGCCATAGCGATTAGTTTATTTTTTGCAATGAATATAGGTGCAAGTGGAGCAGCAGCTTCAATGGGAGTTGCTTACGGGGCAGGTGCTATAAAAAAGGCATGGCAAGCATTACTGTTATGCGCAATAGGCGTTTATAGTGGAGCAGTTTTAGGCGGAGGAGAAGTTGTCAAAACGATTAGCTCAGGCATTATGCCTCAGGAGTATATTACAGTGAAGATTGTCATCATTATTTTGATTTCTGCAACAAGTAGTTTATTTTTTGCCAATCTTTTAGGCATTCCCTTATCTACGAGTGAAGTTACTGTTGGGGCAGTCGTGGGTGTGGGAATGGCATATAAAGTGTTATACGTCAATTCTTTGCTTGTCATCATAACCTTTTGGGTCATTGTACCACTTATAGCCTTTGTTATTGCCCTTATATTTGGGAAGCTATTATATAAATTACAACACAGGGGATTACTAAAAGATCGTCCAATTTTAACTGTACTACTAGTATTAGCAGGATTTTTTGAAGCTTTTTCGGCAGGTATGAATAACGTTGCCAATGCAGTTGGACCGCTAGTTGGTGCGGGGATGATGGACGTTTCTATGGGCATTATGCTGGGTGGTGCATTTGTGGCGTTAGGGGCCATCCTACTTGGAAAACGAGTTCTTGAAACAAACGGTAAAAAGATTATTCGTTTTCAAAAGGCAGAAGGGATTTTAATTTCAAGTACGGGTGCGCTTCTTGTTGGTATAAGCTCAATTTTTGGACTTCCAGTACCGTTAACACAAGTAACATCTTCTTCTATTATTGGGATAGGGATGGCGAAGAATGGAAAACAAATTTTCCACAAGCATATCGTGAAAAAAATCATTCGTATTTGGGTTGTATCACCAATTTTTTCGTTAGCTATTTCTTATTTTTTAGTGCAGTTGTTTTTAGAAAAAGATCTTTATGCGATTATTTTGAATGGCAGCATTATTGTTGGAACGCTTGGTGTTATTAGTTTAATGCGTACAATGAGAGAAGAAGAACAATCCATATATGATGCAGGAGAAGGTATTTAATTTTACTAGTGTTACAACATCATTGATTTTGATCTTTCATACATTTCAACTATTAAACTTAGTATTTAACTAGAATTAGGAGGAGATTATATGAGTTTACAACCACATGGAGGGTTTCTTGTGCAAGCTTTTCATCCCGAAAAGGATATGACATCTATTCATAAGGAGATAGAGCTGGATGCCATTTCTTTGAGTGATTTAGAGTTAATTGCCATAGGTGGTTATAGTCCCATCGAAGGCTTTTTAACACAAGCAGATTATGAATCAGTGGTGGAAAAAAGTCGATTAGCATCAGGCATAGTATGGAGTATTCCAATTACCCTCCCTGTGACGGAAGAGAAAGCAGCGACATTACAACCTGATGAAGAGGTAAAATTAGTCTATCAAGGTGAAACTTATGGTGTCATTCAGGTGGCTGATATTTTTGAGCCGAATAAGCGAAAAGAGGCATTACTTGTATATGGTACTGAGGATCTAGCACATCCTGGGGTTCACAAATTACATGAACGTCCTGCTATTTATGTCGGAGGAAAAATCACCTTAATCAAACGTCTTGCACAAAAGTTTCCTACGTATTCATTTGATCCAGTGGAAACCCGTCATTTATTTGCTGAAAAGGGATGGCAAACAATTGTTGGCTTTCAAACGCGTAACCCAGTGCATCGAGCACATGAATATATCCAAAAGGCAGCACTTGAAACGATTGATGGTTTATTTTTAAACCCTCTTGTTGGTGAAACAAAATCGGATGATGTATCTGCGACTATCCGCATGGAGAGCTATGAGATTCTATTAAAAAATTACTATCCTGAAAATCGTGTACAATTGGGTGTATTTCCGGCTGCTATGCGTTACGCAGGACCAAGGGAGGCTATTTTCCATGCACTTGTAAGGAAAAATTATGGCTGCACACATTTTATCGTCGGCCGAGACCATGCAGGTGTAGGAGATTACTATGGCACGTATGACGCCCAAAAGATCTTCGAACAGTTTACGAAAGACGAATTAGGGATTGTCCCATTAAAGTTCGAGCATAGTTTTTATTGTCAGCAATGTGAAGGGATGGCTACGACAAAAACTTGTCCGCACGATAGCTCTGCCCATATTATTTTATCAGGAACAAAAGTACGAGAGATGCTTCGCAATGGAGAAGTGCCACCTAGTACATTCAGCCGTAAAGAGGTAGTAGATGTATTAATTAAAGGCATGCAGAAGGAGGTAGTCAAATGAGTTCGAATATTGTTTGGCATGAAGCGTCCATTACGAAAGAGGAGCGTCGATCCCATAATAAACACCAAAGTTTTATTTTATGGTTTACGGGTTTATCTGCCTCAGGAAAATCATCCGTAGCCAATGCTTTCGCCCGTCAATTATATGAAAGGGGCAACCAAGCGTTTGTGTTAGATGGCGATAATGTCCGTCATGGCTTAAATAGGGATTTAGGCTTTGATGAGGTAGGGCGAAAAGAAAACATTCGTCGAATAGGAGAAGTTTCAAAGTTATTTATAGAAAGCGGTCAAATTGTGTTAACGGCATTTATCTCGCCTTATCGAGAAGATCGTCAGGTGGTCCGTACGCTTGTCGAAGATGGCGAATTTATTGAAGTCTTTGTAAAGTGCTCAGTAGAAACATGTGAAAAACGGGATCCAAAGGGTCTATATAAAAAAGCAAGAAATGCAGAAATTGCTAATTTTACAGGTATTAGCGCTCCTTATGAAGAACCAGAAAATCCTGAAATTATTTTAGATACAGAACACCATACCATTGAAGAATGTGTGGAACAGCTAATAAGTATTTTAACTGCTAAGGGATATATTTAAGCAAACAAAAATCTGCTCGTTCAGAATGATCGAGCAGATTTTTTATATGTTTTATTTCACACCTTGTTCTTTTTTCATTCTGTCAATTTCAGGACCTAATTCATCACGTACTGTCCCTTTCCAAGGCTTTACACCAGCGATATAGGAAGAGCGAGTCATAATATGTCCCCCAACAGGGCCAGTGATAAAGAGAAATAATATTCCCAGTAATATACGTGGATTGAAATGATCTTCAATCAGCCAAAAGTGAAAGAATACACCTATCAATACACACATGACACCAAGTGTAGCACTTTTTGAAGCAGCATGTGCCCGTGTATATAAATCAGGTAAGCGAACAAGTCCAATAGCTGTGACGACAATGAAAATTACTCCAATAGAAATGAAAAAGATAACTAAACTATTAGCGAGAATTGTCACGTTTAATGATATCTCCTTTCTCTATGAATTTAGAGAAGGCTACTGTACCGATAAATGATAAAATCGCTAACAATAAAATAATCTCCAGGAAGAAGCTTGTTTCCACTAATATCGAAAATAGTCCAATCAAGGAAATAAGGGAAACACCCAGTGAATCCAAAGCAACAACACGGTCAGATACTGAAGGCCCTTTTACCATTCTATAAATGACCGCAATCATCGATAAGCAAATCACTACAATGACCGCAATAATAAAAGTTGTCATGATTTACTCACCTCCAAAATCGCTTTCTCAAATGAATCTCGAATTGAAGCAACAGCTTCATCCACATCACTAATATCAATAGCATGTACATACAGTGTTTTAGCATCATCAGATACATGTACAACTACAGTTCCTGGCGTTAAAGTAATAAGGCTGGATAATAAAGTGATTTCCCAGTCTTCAGTTAATACAGTTGGATAAGCAAAAAAGGCAGGCTGCATGTCTAATTTAGGCTTTAACACTACTTTTAGAACCTGCACATTCGCTAATACTAACTCTTTAAAGAACAGCAAAGTCAATTTTAAAAGGGCCCATAAGCGATAGATATAAAGACGAGACTTGAAGAATCTCCGCATTATTATGAGTAGAATGATTCCCATTAAGAATCCAATAATAAAGCCGGTTGCTGTGTAATTAGAGGAAAGGAACATCCATACAAAGGCAAGTACAAAGTTTAAAATCATTTGAAATGCCATAGTGCTAATCCCCTTTCATCACAGCATCTATATAGATAGATGGATCATTTAATAGTTTTGCTGCATCGTCCATAAATGGCGTAATCCATTCAGAACCTACACCATATGCTACAGAAATGAGTACTAAAAGGGCTGAAGGCATAAACAGCATCTTATAGACAGATTTGTCGACAGTACCTTTTCTTTCTTTTTCATCACCCCAAAAGGCATAGAGGAAGATTCGAATCACTGATAATAGCACGAGCAGTGAGGACGCTAATATGAAAATACTGCTCCACATACTCCCTGCCTCAAAGCCACCTTGTACAATCAATAGCTTACCAATAAATCCGCTAAGTGGTGGAATACCAGCTAAACCAAAAGCCGCAATTAAGTAAAACCAACCAAGAGCCGGGTACTTCTTCATCAGACCACCCATCTTACGCAAATCCGATGTACCTGTAATGTAGATGATAATACCGATTAACATAAAGAGTGCTGCCTTTATAAGCATATCGTGCACTAGATAAAACATCGCACCTTTTAAAGAAACCTCGTTCATTTGAGAGACACCAAATAAAATAACACCTACTGCAATGACAATGTTGTAGATAATAATAAGTTTGACATCAAAATAAGCTAGTGCCCCAATGCACCCAGCTACAATTGTAGCAATGGCAAGGACCATCAATAGATCATGTGTATAGGATAAATCATGTACAAAGAATAGTGTATAGGTGCGTGTAATCGCATATACGCCAACCTTTGTGAGCAGTGCACCAAATAGTGTAAGTACCGGTATAGGCGCCGCTGCATACGAAGTAGGAAGCCAAAAGTACAATGGAAAAATAGCTGCTTTTAATCCAAATACCATTAAAAAGAGTACAGCTATAACAGTAATGATCCCAGGTTGATTGATTTCAGCTATTTTAACGGCAATATCAGCCATGTTCAAGGTTCCTACAACAGAGTATAAAAAGGCAACGGTAATAACGAATAAGGCGGACGAAATAACATTAATTAAGATATATTTGATTGATCCTTTTAGTTGCCCTTTCTCGCCACCTAGCACGATAAGTAGATAAGAAGCCATTAATAATACTTCAAAGAAAACGAATAAGTTAAAAATATCACCTGTTGTAAAGGCTCCATTCACCCCAGTTAAAATAAACATTATTCCAGGGTAATAAAAGAATTGTTCACGTTCTTTAGAAATAGAACCAAAGCCATACCAAACAACAAAAAGAGCTATTAGCAATGTCGTTGTAACAAGCAGTGCGGATACCATATCAGAAACCATAGTAATGCCATAAGGAACTGGCCAGTCTCCAAAAGTTACCTTTTGGATACCATCATTTTTCACTTTAAAAAGAAGTGAAAGGGCAGTGATCAGGGAGACTCCGATGCCCAGTAATGAAAAGGTTCGTTGATAGGTTAGATTTTTTTGCCCAAACATTAAAATCATACCGAAGAAGAACGGAATGATGATAGGCAGAAGTAGGAAGTTATTCATCCTCATCACTTCCTCTCATTAAGCTAATATCATCTGTTTGAAGTTCCTGATAGGAACGATACGCCAGCACAAGGAAGAATGCTGTTACCCCAAAGCTAATAACAATAGCAGTTAAAATAAGCGCCTGCGGTAATGGATCTGCAAAAGTTTTGGCTCCTTCGTTTAATACGGGTGGAGCCTCACCGCCAAGTCCACCCATCGTTAAAATAAGTAGATGGGCACCGTGACTTAAAAGTCCTGTACCAATAATAATACGTAATAAGCTTTTCGATAAAATTAAATAGACAGCTGCCATAAAGAGAAAGCCAATCACAAAAGCCATAATTATTTCCATTATTCATCCTCTCCAATCGTTTGAATAATGGTCATCGTAACGCCGACAACAACCAGATAGACACCGCTATCAAAAAGCATAGCCGTGTGTAGAGACTGTTTGCCTAGAAGCGGTAAATCGAAATAATTAAAGTAGTGGGTAAAAAACGGTTTGCCCATAAACATAGGAAATGCCGCAGTGGCAAGGGCCAATAGTAAACCAATGGCCGTTAAGTACATGTAATTAATAGGTAAAATATGTCGTACTGTATTGATATCAAAGGCTAACACTAATAGTACGATTGCACTTGAGGTTAAAAGCCCTCCTACGAAGCCTCCACCAGGCGTGTAATGACCAGCTAAAAAAATATGAATGGAGAAGAAGAAAATAATGAAAAATACAATTTTAGCTGTAAATTGTATTATCACATCATTTGTTTTCATGTGATTTCTCCTTTCTATTCATGCGCAATTTAATCATTGCTAAAATAGCCATTCCAGCAATACCTAGTACTGTAATTTCAAACAATGTATCGAAGCCACGATAGTCTACTAAAATGACGTTAACAATATTACCTCCGCCAGCTAAGGAATAAACGGTTTCCTCATAGTACTTGGAAATAGAGGGAATGAGTTTTTGCGAATGGGCAGATAGTGCGACAAGTGTTACCATGACACCCACCGCAATGGATATAACAGCACGATTTAATTGGAACCTCATACGTTCTTCTCGTTTACCAAGCTTTGGTAGATGGTAGAATGCCAATAAAAAGAGTGCAACAGATATTGTCTCAATAACTAGTTGTGTTAACGCTAAATCGGGTGCATTAAAAATAACAAAGAATAATGCTACTGTATAACCTACAGAACCAAGCCCTATAATGGCCGTTAACCGTGACTTGGCTAGTACTGTGATAGCTGTTCCAATTAATAAAACAATGACTAAAATAATTTCATAAGGTCTAATTGGAGCAGTATCTTGGAATGAAAGACTAAAGGCATTTTTTACAACAAGAGAACCCATGACGATAACGACGATACCGCTAAACATATAGAGCAAATAATGACGCATAGAACCTGTCATGTAGATTCGAGATAGACGATTTAGGCCAACATCTAATCCCTGCATAATTTTGTCATAAGCATTGTTCAATGTGAAAGCTTTTGGTAATCGTTGATACATACCTTGCCAATTTGGTAATGCCACAAAAAGCAGTACCCCAATGATAATGATACCTATTGTCATCAGCAGCTCTGGGTTGATTCCATGCCAAGCTACTACATGTATGTCAATATCTTGCGGTGTATCGTATAAAAATGGCTGAATCGCTTGAACAGCCGGTTTTACAAATGTATCGCCAATAAAGTTCGGGATAAAGAATATTAACACAACTAAGACTGCTAAAAGCATTGGAGAAATTAGCATCCCGATAGGTGCCTCATGTGGTTTATGAGGTAATTTTTCTGGTTTGTAGTTTCCATTAAATGTTCGAAAAACAAAATAAAAACTATAAATAAATGTGAAAATACTAGCAACCCAAGCCACGATAGGGAAGAGCGTTCCCCATGTATCAAAGCCAAATAACTCAAACTTTTGAAGTGAGAGCATGGCTGTTAAAAACATTTCTTTACTTAAGAAGCCATTAAATGGCGGAAGACCAGCCATCGACAAGCTTCCAATCGCCGCAACTGTAAAACTGATGGGCATAATACTCATTAATCCACCCAGTTTTCGAATATCACGTGTCCCTGTTTCATGATCGATAATTCCAGCAATCATAAATAAACTGCCTTTAAATGTTGCATGATTGATAAGGTGGAAAATGGCAGCAAATGCAGCAAATTTAATCGTATCTATTGAGTCATTAGAATGAAAAGCAACTGCGCTTGCCCCAAGTAGTGACATAATGAGTCCAAGTTGACTGACTGTTGAGAATGCAAGAATACCTTTTAAGTCTGTTTGTTTGACTGCAAAGAAGGAGCCCCAGAATAAAGTTAAGATACCTACACCTGTTACAAGCCACACCCAGAGCTCAGAAGCTGCAAAAATTGGGGTAAAGCGTGCCACTAAATAAATACCTGCTTTGACCATTGTGGCAGAGTGAAGGTATGCACTTACTGGTGTTGGCGCTTCCATTGCATCTGGTAGCCAAATGTAGAATGGGAATTGTGCGGATTTTGTAAATGCTCCTAGAAGTATTAAAACAAGCGACCAGGTAAATAAAGGTTGATCTACTAAATTTGGTGCCATGACAATGAGCTCTCGAATAGAATAAGTCCCTCCCATTAAATAGAGAAGCACGAATCCACCTAGCATCATTAAGCCACCGCCAACTGTTATCATCATTGACTTCAGCGCGCCAAAGCGTGATGCATCACGGTTATACCAATAACCAATGAGTAAAAATGAGGAAATCGATGTTAATTCCCAAAAGAAATACAATGTAATTAAGTGATCTGACTGTACTACTCCAAGCATGGCTGACATAAATAACAGTAAGTAAACATAAAAATTATGTAATTTTTCTTTATGTTTATCTAAGTAAAAAATGGAGTATAGAACAACTAATGAACCGATCCCAGTAATTAATAGTGAGAATAATAAGCTAAGGCCATCCAAATAGGAGACGATGGAAATATCAAGGGATGGAATCCATGGAAGTTCACCAGTAAATATTTCGCTTTTAGCTACTTGTGTAATATAGGATGCATAGATAACTACGAGCGTAGCTGGAACAGCAAGAACAAACCAGCCAGTATGAATATTTTTTATGCTTCTATATAAAAATGGTACTAATATCGCAGCAAGCATTGGAATGAAAATATAAAGTACTTGTAACAAAAAAATAACCCTCCTTTATGCAGGTAAGTAAATCAATTATAACGTACTTTAATTGGGAATGCATTTGCACTATTGGGATTTAGCTTGCGGTAGTGGAAGAATTTTCGTTATATTATAAATAGGAAGTTATCAATAAAAATCGAGGAAAAAAAATTTTATGAAGAATCCATATATCTATGGTTATCTACCATTAATTACAATTTTATTGTTTAGTTTGACATTTGGTATGTATGCTGTTGGAGAATCTTTACAGATTTTTCGAGCAATCGGTGTATATTCAGGTATGCGAGAATTTTTATCTGATGTGGAATTACGTGTATTTTTACTCATTATTTTTGCTATTGTTTTTTTTATGCTATTTTCAGCACTCAAATTAGTAGGAGAAACCATACATGAGTTAGGAATGCTCTTTTTTTCAAAAGATAATGATGGGGCAACCGTTAGTCAAGCGCGAGGCGGCTATATTATCTTGTTTATCGGTGCCATGTGTTCAGCATTTGCGATCCAATTTATTTATGTTTTAATAGGAATCTTTGTCATAACTGTGTTTACTTATTTCATTTATCTGATCTACAAAATGAGTCATTTTATGACAATGGGTGGCACAATCGGTCTATTAATCTTTGAACTTTTTATGTGGTCTATTCTATTAACATTAGTCGTTTATGTTGTATTGAAACTATATAATGGTATTTTGGCAAGTTTACCATTTGCTCAATAAATACACATTGCTCTATAGTTTCACTATTAAAAAGGCAGCAGAAAAGTAATTTCTGCTGCCTTTTTTAAGTATTTCACATACTTACCTGCATCCTCTATCTTCGTACATCCACCTATTAAAACTCCAAATAAGAATAAGGTCAAAAATAGCTTTCTGATTTGAATAGGGAAGGTTTTTATTGAAGATCTATATGTAAGAGGTGCAGTTGAGCAAAGAGACTCAACTAGCACCAAAAGGTTATGTTGCAGGTCTTGAATCGGTATTAATCTTACTCAAGTAAAACATTAAATAATTGATGATGAATTTTGTATTCTTCTAATTTTTGCATGGATTGAGGCTTATCATAACCAATCCATACGGCAGCTGTATAGTTATCATTGAGTCCAGCAAGCCAGTAGTCTCGATAGTCATTAGTTGTACCTGTTTTGGCACCAACGTAGCTACTGTTACTGTAAACACCTTGTCCGGTTCCATTCGCCACAACATCGGCAAGGAGTTCGCGCATGTATTTTACTGTTTTAGGAGACCAGATTTGATCACGCTGTGTATTCCAATTATAGAGTTCTGTTCCATCTAATGCTGTGACTTTACGAATACTATGAGCAAGAACATAAGATCCATCAATAAAGCTTGTATAGGCATCTGCTAGCTCTAACGCTGTTACACCATAGGTAAGTCCACCTAAAGAAGTGGCATAATTACGATCTTTTTCTACAATAGAACGGAAGTGGAAACGATCTAAGTAATGAAATGCTGTTTCAACGCCAACTGTATGAAAGAGTCGCAAAGCGGATGTATTATAGCTATGTCTAAACGCTGTACGTATGGACACATCGCCATACTTATAACCCCCATAGTTTTGGGGGCAAAATGATCCAACACAATAACTGCCGCCATTTACAATCGAATCAGGTGTATGGGCTGTTGTTTCAAAGAAAGGGGCGTAGACTGCCAGTGGCTTAAAGGCAGAACCTGGCTGGCGTGTTCCTTGAAATGCGCGATGATAATTAAATTTTTCATAGTTTTTTCCTGCATACAAGCTAATTATTTCTCTTGATTGGTTTTGAATGACAGCTCCTGCTGCTTGCAACGGACCTGCACCTAAAGTAGCCGTCATTTTTTCCTCATCATGCTGCTGTTTATGAGGATCTAATGCTGTGTAAATCATGAGTCCATTTTGAAATAGCGTATCAAGTTGATCGTCTAATTGTGCTTTAATTTTTTTCTTTTCTTCCTCATTATCTGTGTTGTTAAGTCGATCTGCATAGCCTTCTTTTTCTGCGACTAACCATTTTAACTCTTGAAGAACATAAGTGCTGTACATCGGATAGCTTTGAATTTTATCTTTAATTTGCAATGTAATGGTTTCAGCCTTATACGTTGTTGCCTCTTCCTTTGTAATACTACCTTTAGCGGAAAGCGTATCTAATAAGCGCTCCTGACGTGCCTTGGTTTGATCGAAATTTTTTAAAGGATTGTAAAGGGACGGGTTATTGGGAATCGCTGCGATGAAAGCAATTTCAGCTATAGATAATTGTTGGAGAGGTTTTTGAAAATAATAAGTTGCTGCTCCACCAATGCCATAAACTTGATTGCTAAAATAGGATTCATTAAGATACATGGTTAAAATTGTTTCTTTATCGAATTCTTTTTCTAATTCATAAGCATAAAAAAGTTCGGTTAATTTTCGTTCATATGTTTTTTCGTCAGATAAATAACGCATCCGAACAAGCTGCTGTGTAATCGTACTGCCACCTTGAGAGCTAGTACTCGTATTTGAATTGGCGACCACTGCACGAAGGATAGCACTTAAATCAAAGCCGATGTGTTCGTAAAAGTCGGCATCTTCACTAATAATGAATATTTCCTGGGCAATTTGTGGAATTTCTTGTAATGTTAGTGGCTGCCGCCATTCGACATATTCTTCACTAAATGTTTGCCCATTTTGATCTTTAAGTGTTACTGGAAGCTGAGGTTGCACTTCGGGCAAATAAATAGCCTGTGTAATTTGTTCCTCATGTGCTTGAGCTGTATTGATTTCTGTTCGTATGTTTGTGCTAATCCACCAAAGAACAGGTAGGGAAAGAAGTATAATAAAAAAACCAAAAGCCTTTTTCATGTGTGCCTCCACTCTTTCTATGAATCCTTCAACAGAATAACATATTTTGGATTGATTCCAAATACTCGGTCAGACCTATTTCCTTCGTTTTTAGAGGGGGAGTTAAAAGTGCATAAATCGTCAATACTTTGATGAAGAAAACCAAAGGGAAGTATGTTAGACTAAAATGAGGTCAAGAAGGATGAATTGTCATCCTTTTCATTGAAACTGAAATTTATCATTAAAGGAGAGACTTCCATGTTTCCACAATTAACAACTGACGTACAAGCAGGCGAAGTGCTTGTAGAAATGAACACAACATTAGGTGCCATCAAAATTAAGCTGTTCCCAGAGTTTGCACCAAAAACTGTTGAAAACTTTTTGGGTCATGCTAAATCAGGTTATTATAACGGCATCATTTTCCACCGTGTTATTCAAGACTTTATGATTCAAGGTGGTGACCCAACTGGAACAGGTATGGGCGGCGAGTCAATTTGGGGTGATTCTTTTGAAGATGAATTCTCAGATAAATTGTTTAACCTACGCGGTGCGCTATCAATGGCTAATGCTGGTCCAAACACAAATGGTTCTCAATTCTTTCTTGTACAAATGAAACATCTTCCAAGTGATATGCTACGTCAATTACAAGGAGCAGGCTTCCCAGAGGAAATCATCGAAGCTTATGCACAAAATGGTGGTACTCCTTGGTTAGACCATAAACATACTGTATTCGGTCATGTTGTAGAAGGAATGGACATTGTGGATAAAATTGCGGACGTAGAAAAAGATCCCCGTGATAAACCATTAGAAGATGTGAAAATTGAGTCAATTACAGTCTTTGAATAATAATTATAAGGACGTGTAGAGCATGGAAAACTTAATGTACCAATTTTTATATTTCCCTGAAGATAAATCAGGATATATTCCAGCAGCATTTGAATTTTTAATCATGCTTATTTTATGTGTTATCGTGTTTACGCTTTTCCGTAAAATTTCTAAGAAACAAGAAATTAAATCAAAGGAAATTGAAGCACGAATTCTAGCAGATAAGAAAAATACAAATAACCAACAAAATGTCTAATTAAAAAGAATCTGCCTCCACGTGGGGACAGATTCTTTTATTTAAATTTTTCTTCTAGCACGGCGCACCATATTTTGTAGCGTTTTGAAGGCATTCAAGCAAACGAGTACAATGGATAGGCCAATCCCGCTCAATGCGGTGATGAAGGCAAGCCATTCGAATGGTGTATAGCTCCAAACGCTATCTAAATCACTACTGTCCTTCCATTCTTCAATGACTAAGTTCATGCCGTAAATACCAGATATAACTGTAAATACGGTTAATATAAACAGTAAATTATTGCTTCGATTATCAGACTGATCTTCTTGTGTTCGATACAAACTGTTCAATGTTGCTTTTGTTTCTACATAATGTTCATTTATACGAAAATGCTTTCGTAGCATTTGAGCAATTTCTCTACCTTCAGTTCGAACAATAACCTCTTCAAAATAATAACGTGCTGAAAACTTTGTAATCAGCTCGATTAACTCATTGACAACCTGCTTATCCATTCCCCACTTTATTTCACTGTATTCATAAGAAAGTTTTAAGAGCATCATTTTATAAAAGTAATGGATGAACAGATTATAATAGTGAGTACCCATAAACTCCTGAATGCTATGTGTGCATTTCTTAAATGTTCTATTTGTTAGTGTCATTTGTGCCTGTGCTGAAGAGATAATATAACTATTGGGTGCCCAGCGTGTATGAGTATGTTCCTGCACATAATTTGAGATATATTGAGGGTTTGTACTGGAAATAAAGGACTTGCCATCAGGTGTTCGTCCATCTACCTGCCCCAATCGAAAAAGATGTTCAGGTAATAGTTCTGCTTTTTCATCACAAATTAAATATGCGGAGGAGAACATTCGTTCATCCTCAAAAAAAGGTAAGCCTTCGTTGCTATGGTCTTGGTGGTGCTGTAGAAAAGGCTTTAAGTAGGGGATAAAATAGTTGAATAATAGCTCACTAGTTGAACCACAATGACCAAATGAAAAATGATGACTTGCACCTTTTTCCTCTCGCAGCTTTGCCTCCAGCACCCTAAAGTAGTGGATGAAATTCAAAATATCACTAATGTCATGAGGCATATCTGTAATGTTTGTTCGAACTGTCACGATGCCATTGCCGAAAGGACATAGTGTCACATCAATACTCATGATTTCGTAGTTAATACTGCTTTCTTGATGATGTAAAGCCCCTTGTGTATAGAAAGCTTTTGAGAACCGAAGAAAGTCTGGGCTGTCCAATCCCTTTGGAAATAATTTATCCTCAAGAAAGGGATAGAAAAACTGGGCAAGCTCCTCGTGTATGATTGTTATGTCTCCATAAAAGGCATTTTCAAGAGCTATGTTGTTCAAATCAAAAAATGAAAACCCTTCATGTAAGAGGACATTACCAATCTTTTGTCGGTCTTTTGTGTGATAGGCGAAGGGAAACAAGAATGTCATATAGGCACGTTGAATCGTTAAAGGAACTAAGTCCATTGAAAATCCCCCTTTTTCCATCCAATTGATAAGAAACTTTTCCACATAATAAGGATTCTAAACATATAAAAAGAAGAAATCTCAAATAGTTGAGATTCCTTCTTTTGTTTTTTTATTGTTCAAACGCCTTTTTAAAGCGCTCTACTCCGTCTCGTACCGTTTCAAACGAACAGGCTACATTCATACGTAAGAAGCCTTGACCCTCTTCACCGTATTTTGTCCCTGGCTCTAATGCCAGTTTACCAATTTCTAATAGTCGGTTCATAATATCTTTTTCTTCAAGCTTAAGTTCTCTATAATCAATCCATATTAAATAAGTGGATTGTGGTTTAATGATGCGAATGCCTGGAATCTGCTCTAACTCCGCTTTGACATAATCCATATTTGCTGAAACATACGGCAGCAATTCATCTAGCCAAGGGGAGCCTTCCATATACGCAGCCTGCAATGCTACAGAGGCAAAAGTATTTAATGAGCCTTGTCCACTTGCCATATTCACGGCTTCAAGCTGTAAACGTTTTTTCTTATCTGGCACAATCATATAGGAAACCTGAATACCCGCTAGATTAAATGTTTTAGTAGGAGCCATACACGTTACGATCCGATTGATTTCATCGCCTGCTACTTTGGCAATAGGAATATGTTTTTCTCCATTTATCATTAAATCAGCATGAATTTCATCTGAAATAATAAGGACATCGTATTGAGCACAGAGTCGTACAATTTCCTTTAAAGTAGCTTCATCCCATACATAACCTCCAGGATTGTGAGGATTGCATAATATGTAGGCTTTCACATTTTGAGCTAGTGCCTGTTCAAAAGCTTCAAAATCAACGATAAATTTACCATCATTTTTTTCAACTAGTTGGCAGCTTACCACTTCGCGCCCATTGCTTTTTGGGATGTTAAAAAATGGTGGATAAACAGGTGTGGAAATAAGGACTTTATCTCCTGGATTAGTAAAGGCTACAATGCTATTTGCTAAGGCAGCTACAACACCATTACAGAATACGATGGAATCCTTGTCAATGTGCCAATCATGACGAGTATTTTGCCAGTCCACGATTGACTGTATCGCTTCCTCGCTAATAAAGCTATAACCAAAAATAGTGCGTTCAGCATGTTCCTGCAATGCTTTTGAAACGGCTGTTGGAGCAGCAAAATCCATATCAGCTACCCACATTGGCAAGATATCGGACGCATCGTTAAGTCCATAAACCATTTTCATTGCGTCCCATTTTACGGAGTTTGTACAACGACGTTTGATAGTTTGATCAAAAATAGACAAGTAAATCACTCTTTTCTTTTTTATTTACTATGGTATCATACGATTATGATCAAAGGATAATAGGTGAGTATTTTGGAAAATGTAAAAATGAATCAAGCAGCTGTCCATTTGCTAGAGGAGTGGGATCCATTCCACTTAGGTCCAGACCATTACGATACAGAAACAGCAGATGTTGTAGCAGCATTGCAAGGAATCGATGATCCATCGACGCTTGCAAAAGTAATTCAAGAAACATATGAGCATTCGTTTGAGCAATGGATTCCTTTTGAAGATTGTGTAGCCATCTCTTACAAACTGATTGCTATTAAATTTGAAGCAAAATGTATTATTTAAAATATTTTGCATATTTCCTATAAAAAAAGGGGTTGTCATGCGACAACCTCTTTTTTGCATCATGATGTTTGAGGTTCTATATTCTTATTTAAAATAATGGTAGGATCCCCTGAATGAAAATAGTAAGTATAGAAATTGGGGCCACATAGCGAATGAACATATACCATATTGTAAACATCCAACTGGATGCGGCTAGCTCTTTACGTGAAATATTTTTTGTATAATAATAACCTGCAAAAATAGAAATCAGAAGAGCTCCTATAGGCATTTCCGATATTGTTAGTCATAAAATCAACAAAATCAAAAATAGATCGATCTAAAATTTTTACATCTGATAGTATACCAAATGACAGCGCACTAGGGATACCAACGATAAAGATAATGATCCCACCAATCCATGCAATTTTTTTACGTTTTTCTGGTTTATCTCCGATAGCAATTGCCACGACGATTACTAACATTGAAATGGAAGATGTAACTGTCGCAAATAGTAACAGGGTAAAGAAGATGGTTAAGAATAGACCACCAAGAGGTAATTGCTCGAATACAGCTGGCAAAATAATGAATACGAGGCTAGGCCCTTGATCAGGCGTATAGCCAAGTGCAAACACTGCAGGAAAAATAACAAGGCCAGCAAGTAAAGAGATAATTATGTTCATGGATGCAACATTGATTGCCGAATTACCAATCTTCTCTGTTTTCGATAGATAGGAAGCATAAGTAATCATGACAGCTATACCGACACTTAGTGAGAAAAATGCTTGTCCTAATGCCATCAAAAATGTTTCAGCATTCAAGTAAGACCAATCAGGTACAAACATAAATTTAACGCCTTCCATTGCTCCATCCAACGTTAAAGATCGAATGACTAATGCAATGAAATCTGCATAGTTGATGTCAGAACCAGCATTCGTTAGCTTAAAGGTAATCCTACAACACTATAGAAAGATAGAATAAGGCCTGCAATGACCATCCCACCCCAGCCAATCAAATCCCATGGCTTTCCTGGCGCTTGTTCTTTAAAGGAAGTGACAGCATCTTTTTGTCCACGACGACCAATCATAAACTCTGCAATGAGCACAGGTAAGCCGATAAAGAATGTACATAAAACAAATAATAAAATAAAGACACTCCCACCATTCGTACCTGCCATATAGAGGAATTTCTAAATGGCTCCTAGCCCTATAGCACTTCCGGCAGCATCTAAAATAAACCCAATTTTAGATGTAAATTGATCTCTCGATGACACGAAAATAAAGCCTCCTTATACTAAAGTTTTATTTTACCCCAATATTTTCATAACACAAGCAAATATCTGAATATTGATTGGTGATATTTCTACTTGAGGGACCAATTTTAATATAGAGTGGTGACACTTTAGTAAAGTCCTTCCCTTTTGAGTAAATAACAACTAAATTATGTAACAATTAGGAAGGTTCTATCGTTCCATAAATAAAAGGAGGGGATCGTTTTGGAGGAGGCTGAGTTAATAGCAAAGGCACAGCAAGGAGACAAAGAGGCCTATATCGAACTTATTCGAATTCATCAACAAACAGTTGAAAAGTTTGCTTTTCAGTGTGGTGTACATAGCAATGATTTAGCAGATGTTTCACAGGAGGTATTTGTTAAGCTATATCGTTTTTTACATCAATTTAAGCAAGATCGATTTACGACGTGGCTCTATAAAATTACATTGAATGCAACACGTGATTATTATCGCAAAGAACAACGACAAAAGGAAAAAGAGGGCAGGCTTAATAAGCAACAGCAAATTATTTTTCCCTCTGCAGAAGACGATGTTCTCTTGTTTGAAGAGGATAGACTTTTACATAGTGCCATTCAAGTCCTTGATGAAAAATACCGGCACCCGCTCATCCTATTTTACTTCCACGAATTAAAATACGAAGAAATTGCAGAGGTATTAAATATTTCATTATCAACGGTCAAGGTGCGTTTATTACGTGCGAAAGAACAGCTGAAGGCATCATTAATACAAGAAGGGAGTGTTGAAAATGGATGATAAGCAATTTGATAAACATATGGCGCTATTAAAAAAATCCTATGAGAGAATGGAATCACAGCTGGATCCACAACGAGTTCTTCAGCAAATTGAAGTCGAAGATGAAACAAGGGAATCTTTAGAAAGCATCAATATGGTTCGAAAGCCTTCTGCAAAATGGCAAAAATTGGCTGTATGGATCGCTAGCATTGCCAGTGTGCTTTTGGTAGGTATTTTAATTTCGTCTTACATGTTCCCTCCTTCAGCATTCGTTCAGTCAGATGAAGAAAAGATAGAAAGTACCTATGAAGATTGGTTATCTAGTTTACAAAAAAAGTATCAAGAGAAACGTGAAAAAACACGTATTGAACTAAACATACCTGAGGAATACTTTAAAAAACTCTCGTTTGTTGAATCTGCTGAATATAAATACAATGATAAAGCTAAAAATAAAAAAATAGTACTAAATAAATTGGCTTATGATCCTAAATATTTAACACAGTTAGAGCAAGAGATACTAGACAGTTTGCATACACCTCGAGAACTGATTGAGCGAATTGAAACGTACGAAAACCCGATGTCATTTGGCGAGTCTAGATATTTCTTTAGCATATATTACCACCCAATGAAAGAAGTTTTGCAATATTATACAAATGAACTTTCCCAATATAATAAGGTACTGTCACAAAAAAAGAAAGATTATCCTAAAGAACTAAATCAATTAATTGCAACGGCCAAAAAACAATATTTCGAGTTGTCTTATGATGGGCAAAACTATAGTTTTAGAACAAATCCAATTTTTATGAAAGATGCACCAGTATCTATTGACCGTCTTCATCCTGATGTATTAGGCTATTTTAAATATTTGGCTACGGGCTCTTTATTCAATGGTGAGGATTTACGTTTTTCTGCAGAAGAATCTGCTCGTATTTTAAAATTATACGAAAGAACATTAGTCAATGATCTATCAAATTCATACCTCGATCTCCAATTACGCAATTTAAAGAAAGAGTTTGAAAATGGATGGCTTGTATTATTAAAAGGTATTGATGATAAAATTAGATACTCACCCGAGCATATAAAGCTATTAAATGATACGGCAAATGGGAAGTATGGGGAATCGATGCGTTTGACCGCACAATTCATCCTCGAAGAATTTAAGAGAGAAGGAACATCCAAAACCATAGACAAACTAACAAGACAGGATATTGGGATAGAGCTTTCATATTTAAGTAATGAAGTTTATATAGAAATATATGATGGTTCAACAGGTTTACAAATTGATACCCGCTGGATTATCCAAACGGAAGGTTTATACAATGCATATACGTCAAGTAAAGATGATACCATCCTAGATTCATTAAACCCAATGAATGTTGTGAGCCTATTCTTATATGCACACGGAAAAGGTGATCAAGAAACAGCTAAACGGTTATTGTCTCAAGAAGTAGATTTGAGTAAAATGGTTCAATTTGAGGGTATGGAACATTTTACAATTCTTTATGCAACAGATGCTTCTCAAACAACCATTAAAGCGGGTGTTAAGCCAGAATCAGTTCAACTGATTGGTCAGCATTTAACCTTCCAGTTAGGTACAGCGACTACAGGAAAAGGTGAAAAACGTTGCATCATTACAGCCATTTCTGAGTAAGGAGATTTTTTGCCCCTATTTTACACGTATGTTATAATTTAACCGATATATACGTAGCAAACCAAAAGAAAGTGGGCAAAGGTTATGGTAAAAAAATATGAATTAGGAGACGTGTTGACCGGAAAAGTTACAGGTATTCAACCATATGGTGCATTTGTTGCACTAGATGACAATACGCAAGGCCTTGTGCATATTTCGGAAATAACATACGGCTTTGTGAAGGATGTTAGTGAATTCCTAGCTGTTGGGCAAGAAGTAGAAGTTAAGATTCTTGAAATCGATGAAGAGGCCGAAAAAATTAGTTTATCGATGAGAGCGCTACAGGATCGCCCAACAACAGTAAGAAAAAAAGATGCACCACCACGAAAATCATTGCAGGACCGTGTAGATGAATCGGATGCAAATGGTTTTAATTCCTTAAAAGATAAATTACAGGACTGGATTGAACAATCAGGGCAATAAAAAGACGAGGATGCTTTCGGAATGAAGGTATCCTCGTTTTTATGTTATTGCTTTTTTATTTTTCGGATTCGGTATTGTAGGTTTTGTCGACTCATCCCAAGTGCATTCGCTGCCTTTGTTATATTGCCCTCATATAAATTTAAGACATTTTGCACATAATATGATTCGGCTTCACGCAAATAAGCATCAAGTGGCATGACATCATGATTTTGATGAAACATAAAGAACTCTGGTTCGCGATTGTTGGTGTCTTGCTGCTGTACCTTGAAGCGGAAATGCAGTGGCAATAAATCTGAGGTTACAGTTGACTCTATCGTCATAAATGAAACAATTTCATCCAAAAGTAGCTCTAGTTCCTTTAAATTGCCGGGCCAATCATATTGTAAGAATAATTCCTGTACATCTGGTGCAAGTTCTGTAACTTGTGAAGCAAATCGTTCACGATGTCGGCTAAAATAATCATCCACAAATGGGAGAATATCTTCTTTCCGATCAGTTAAATTGGGAACCGAAATAGCCATTGTAGCAAAGAAATAGTAAAGTGATTTTGACAGCTTCTTTTCGGCAATTAAAGTAATAGGATCGCTTCCTACACTGCCAATCATCATATATTTGGACTGCGGAAGAGATTGTAGTATATCTAATAGTTGCTCTTGAATAGCTAAGCTCAAAAAATCAATGCGCTCAAAGAAAAAGGTATAGTCTTTATCTTCTTCTAAGAGTGCAGTCAATTTATCAAGCACTGATTGAGCCGAACGTCGACTAACCAGTGTCATAAAAGCTTCAGGATCTGGGGAAGCTGCGTGGTGAATGCCTTCAGCTACTAAATCCTTGCCAGTGCCAGATTCTCCAATTAATAATACAGGTAATTTTACAGCGGCTGCTTTCTTAGCGTTTTCGATGACCTGCTTCATTGCTTCAGATTCGGCTTTAATCATATCGAATGTTAAGGGTTCATCGTAACGACGAAGGGGTTGATAAACAAGCTTTTCTAATGATGTAATATCACGCGCAAATTCTATTGCACCAATGAGTTTACCTTCAACAAAAAGTGGAAAAGTATCATTAATTGTTGTAATTTCATGGCCACTTTTATTCCAATAGGATTGTTTTACGTTAATTTCCTTTTTTCCTGTTTGTAAAACTCGCATCAATGTACTTTCATGCTGACGGAATGAAAACATTTCAATAATGGAACGATCCGCAAGTTCATCAAAATGGAATCCTTCAATTTCTTTCATTTTTGTATTGTAAATAATCGTCTTGCCAGATAGGTCTACTGCATGAATACCAACGGATACATTTGTTGCAATAAACTCATAAAAAGGTAGTAAAGGTTCAGAATTTTTCATAAAAATGTGCACCTCGAAAATTTTTTACTTGAAATATGCAACGAAATTTTGCATTATAATAAGTGTAAGAATATTTTATACGCAAAAATATTTTGCGTCAATGTTTTTTGCATACCCAAATAGATCTCACAAGGGAGGATTAAGTATGATTCCATACAAACACGAACCATTCACAGATTTTTCACAAGAGGCAAACTACAATGCTTATGTAGAGGCTTTAAATAAAGTTGAAGGTTATTTAGGTCAAGACTACCCACTTATTATTGGTGGCG